>Ga0208787_1000006_pt1 | contig 101143 bp, 80 predicted proteins | sample Wag4_2014_7_11_FD_187362 | JGI IMG/M metagenome (GOLD analysis project Ga0208787, IMG submission 187362) | Fresh water microbial communities from Ohio, USA - Utica-2 Time Series HT 2014_7_11 (SPAdes) (version 2) | ecosystem: Environmental > Aquatic > Freshwater > Water tank | place: USA: Ohio...
GGAATATACCTTGTGACAATGATGACAATACCAGTTATTTCCTACAAGAAGACGTCATAAGCTGGGGATATTGGGGAGCAACTGAGGACCTTTGGCTTGGAGGGAACTGGGCTCGGGGAAGAGCTTTAGAAACGAATACCTGGACACAAAATCCTGCCCATAATTTTTGCGCCATTCATTCGGGAGCGAGAAACTTTTTAGGAGGTCACGATGATGTTACTCAGGAAATTAGCGTTCAACTTTGGAAAATAAATCCTTGTTGCCCAGGAACAAAATACCCTATGGGTGACGCAAGGAAGGAAAAAATTTCAGAAATCCTTTCAAAAGTAAGTTCTCACCCTGTTTTTATGGCTTTAAATGCCGGAGAGCCACGCAAAATGGGAGAACATTTAGGCGTTAGTCCGATAGATGCGGAAAACCAAACTGAAAACCTAAAAAACATTTGCTTGTATTGTGATCAATTTTTCACCACCTACATGTCCGAATGGAATACCGATTCCTTTATTCCGCTACCTGTAATTTAAGGTGACAAGGAAATTATCTACTTATTCAAATGAGGTCATTTTATTGCCAATTTACAAACCGAAGTTTTTAGTGGCTAAAAAGCTGACAAAAGTCATTTTTCTGCTGAATCTTATGCTTATTGGCAAGTATCTTATATTAAATGGATAGAAATTGATTTAAACACTAAAAAAATGTTTCTAAATTCATTTTGCCATCAATAAATATGCATGCAGAATGTTCTGAAAAATTACTTAGAAACTTTAAGAATCAAGGTTAAAATATCGGTTTAAATTTGTCTGTATTTTGAGCGTTAATCCTTGATGCATCGGATAGAGCCCCCGTAAGACTTATTGTAATTGGTCCTATGCACGCCACTGGAAAAGAAGTACAAAGAGCGGTTCCTTGCCTCGTTAATGTCGTTCTCATCCGCACTCCAAAAGAATGCGTAGAGCCCTTTATTGCCAAAAATACCACTATTAACACGGTAACCACCTGGCAGAGCAGCGAAGCCATAGTCATCTGTCCCAATTGAAGTCCAGAGAGTAGATGTTGATTTCATCTTGTCGCCTGCATTGGTGCTTTGCGTAAGATAAACGGTACCACTTGCCGAGGCTGTTGGGTCAATATGTTTAATAAGAGTTGTCCATTCTATATCCGAAGGAACATGCCAACCTGTTGGGCAGATGTTTTTATAAATTGTACTTCCAACAGTTGAAATGCCTTTTGCTGCATACCAATTATACAAAAGTCCATAGTTTGTTGCATTAGTACCTGTGCTCGATTGATTTTCATAAATAGTATAGGCTCCTGTGGCTCGAGGCCATGTTACCGGCCCTCCGGAAGTATTATTGCCAGCACTTCCACCTGAAGCATCTAAAGAAATCATAGCACCATCATTATACCTGCTAACCTTTAAATTCTCCTTTAACCAACACTGAGTCCCTATCAAAACCGTATTATAGATATTACCGTCAATGTCAGCAATAGTGCTTATTCCACAAGAAAAAGTTACACATGGAACCAAGGAACAATTTTCCAAAGACGCTTTCTTCCATCTGACTTTTAATTCTTCAAGATTGTACAAGTCGTTCCGTTTGTTGCCCGACTTTTCTTCCAACATAAGATTATCAATGACTTGACCATGCAAGCTAACAGATAACCAGATACCTAAAAAGATTGTGATGAATACAGATTTTTTCATTGATTTTTTATTACAAATAAATAAAAACTACTTACTAAATATAATTTAATATTGGTTAAAAACCTGATAATCAGTTAAATGAAACAATAAAAAGCTGCATTTTTGAGCATAAACTATAAATTTGGATTGAGTTAAAAACAAATTTCCAGATCAGTCAAAATTACACCACGACAAATCTATTAAAAATATCTCTGAAGTAAGTGAATAATTACCAGATTCAAATATTTTAAAAAAAACCTCTCTTAAATGTTATTGGATAAAAACTGACAAAAGTCATTTTTCTGATGAATCTTATGCTTATTGGCAAGTATCTTAGATTAAACGGATAGAAATTGATTTAAACACTAAAAAACGGTTGAAATTCATTTTGCCATCACTAAATATTCCTGCTAAGTGATTTGAAAAATTGCTCAGAAACTTTAGTTCTAAATAATGAATATGTTGTAGCGTTAGGGTGATTTTTTAAAAACAAATTATTTGGAAAGAAATCTTTATTTTTGTTCCTTATAACAGCTTATAGTAAAATAATAAAATATACAGATATGACATTGAATGATTTTATAAAACAGTTTGACCATGATGATGCTATCGTTCTTCTCGAAGGAAAAAGAAATGTATTAGATGAGGACAAAGAAAAATTGAAGGCACTTGGCAAGTTATTGGCATCAAATACTACCAAAATGAAATTCAGAAGTGGAAATGCAGACGGTTCCGATCAGTTTTTCTCTGATGGGGTAACCGAAGTTGACCATAAAAGATTGCAAGTTATTACCCCTTATGACGGACACAGAAAGAAAACCAATCATGCCTATGAAACGATTTCATTAGACGACCTAAATATTGCGGAGGAAGAAGAAGTGGTTTATCAGTCGAAAGGGAATAAGAAAATGGAAAAGCTAATTGACCAGTTTGTTTCCGGCGATAAAAACCGATTTTCCATTAAAGCGGCCTATATATTACGAGACACCATTAAAGCCATTGGAACGGACAAAATCAAACCTACCACTTTTGGCATTTTCTACGACGATTTAGAAAAACCAAAAACTGGAGGAACAGGACACACGATGATCATTTGCGAACAAAATAATATTCCAATTATTGACCAAAGAATATGGTTTAATTGGCTTAAAGAGTAGGGTTAATCTCTTTAACTTTCGCTTATTTATTATAAATCAATTATTTATCTTGTTTTATTTAACAGGTTTTATACTTATTAATTTTTTATTTACCTCCCAGGTGTCCGGAATTTCAAAGGTGATTCTATAAATATTTTTTATATTTTCAGAAATACCTATTTTTTCCAAAGTAATTAAATCATCGATTTTTATTGCCGTAAATTTCTTTAATTGTGTTTTAAGTTTTAATTGGATGGTTGGTAGTAACCAGTTTTTACTTTTGAAAGTTTCTGGATTTTGATCTGTTGCGTAAATAAAAAATTCCATAGATTGGATTTTTTCCTGTGACGGATAAATATCCATTTTTTTATCCACTATTTTAACGTTTGTTTTTCCGTCGCCTAAAATCATCAACCAATTGATTTCATTGTTTTTGTTTAACCAATGTATGGTACCAGATTTTATTTGTTCCCATTTTCTAAGGTTTCCCCAAAGTCCGCCCATCATCCAATGTTCGTCCATTTGCATGGTTACCATTTTTAATGGATCACCTTTATATTTATTCGGTATCTCTTTCTGGAGGAATATTTTCGTATTTGGATTTTTAAATTGGTCTAATACGGTTTTGGGAATAGATAAGCCAAGGTGTAAAATACTTGAAATATTGCTCATTTCACCATATTTAGGGCCTTTTACTGGAGGCATGGGTGCTTTTGTTTCATCATCAATGGCTACAGATATCCATAAACCAATAATGGAGAAATATTGCTGCATATCCATTCCATAAGCTCTAAAATAGGGACCAGCCATATTTTTTAAATTGGGATGATAAAAAGTTACCGTTTCATTCCATAACCTATTTTCCAGATTCATACCCATTTTTTTAATATCATCATGAACTGCATATTTGCGCCACAGAGCAAGTCCAATCATAGAAACACCATAATATGTTGGAGAATTAAACTCGCTAAACGATTTATTTGAATGATATAGATTAAAAATTTCCTCTGATTTTTTAAATCCTGCTAAACTTAAAAGAGAATCCTTTTTTAGTGCTCCAACATAATCTAACAAGAAGGAGCTCATGATTGAAATATTGGTGTATTCCGCTCCCACATTCCTGACATAAGCACCTTTTGCAGCCAGATACAGGCTATTTTCAATGGAACTAATAAGTTCTGGAGAGAGTAATTTTCTGTAATTTTCCAAGATTATAATTAAGTCGCACCCAATAAATTCCCTCCAATTTTCATCTAATCTGTCATTGGACACATTTGTTTTCCAGCTACCAAAAATTCGTTTCGTTTCATCTTTATGTTGATGGCTTAAAATCCAGTTCAAAATATAGGTAGCCTTTTCCAGGTCGCCAATCTCATTTCTAAACAGGAGGGATTGAGCTAATCTGGTTTTGCTGCGAATACTCGTTTGATTGCTCAATACGTCGGACAAATTTTTCCCAATGGGCATTTCATCTAATAAAAAAGTATCCACCAGTTTTTTTAAATATGGACTTAAAGTTTGATAGGTATAATCTTTATTTAAAAATTCTTCATTTTGGGCCTCTAATAAGTTAGACCCAATAATAAAGGCGCAACATAATATTATTCTGTAAATCATCTTAATCCCAACTTTAAGTTGAACTAATTATCAATTCCACTTCAATATAGTTGTTTTAGGGTACATATTTTTACATTTAGCATTTTTGTCAATTTATTTGAACTACTTATAAAATTTGTCATTTATTTGCTTTCCAATTCTTTTAATTACGCCCCCCATAATTCGAGAGCAAATAAAACCATGCGGTACGACCTTAATTTTTGCCATTTTTGCAAGGTGCATGGTCAAATCTTTTACTTTGGATTGTTGTTGGTGATTTCGTTGATGCCTGTTCCTTATTTACAAGTCCCAGGTCATATCCAAAAGGCCTCCTGATCCGTTACCAGTAAAATGGGTTCATGCAAATTTGTAAACAAATTAATTTAGTTTTGTAACCCACCTAATCATGGTCGAAAAATGGAAAATCAATATGTGTGTTTTTTTAATTTGACCGTTGTAAGTCAATATAAAAAACTTCCTTAATGTCCCCCGAGCAGTTTAAAGAAAGCATTCTTTTTGAAGACAAGTTTCTACTTATTGTGAACAAACCTGCTGGAATAGCTGTAGAGAAAATTTCACCTCAAATAATTACTTTAGAAGACTTAGTCTATTCTCACCTTTTATTAACTGCTAAAAAACCATTTGTAGGTATTGTGCATCGTTTAGACAGACAAACCAGCGGAATCATACTTTTTGCTAAAAAGCCATCTGTTTTGAAAATAATGAATGCCCAATTTGAAAAAAGGACTGTTCAGAAATACTATGTAGCCTTAGTGGACGGAAATATCCCCAATCCCTCGGGGAGCCTTAGAAACTACCTTCACAAAGATAATTTTCAAAAAAAAGCGATTATATCCAGCCAAAAAAGCCAGGAAAACCAGGAGGTAAAGTTAAATTTCAAGAAAATAGGCTTAGTTGGACATCGAACTTTGTTAAAAATCGAGTTATTGACGGGCAAATACCATCAAATCAGAGCTCAATTAGCCTATATAGGTTGTCCAATAGCAGGTGATAAGCTATACGGGGGAACAGCTTGGCAAAGAGAAGGCATTGGTCTCCACGCTTCAGCATTGCACTTTGATCACCCGGAAACAAAGGAAAGAAAAATTATAACATCAGATTGGGATATTGATATTATCCCAATCTGAAAGAATGTGTTCATTTAACCTTTTCGGATTAAGCGCCCAACATAGACTGCAATTTCATGGCCACGCTCATATCTCCCTTTACTTTAATTTTACCGCTCATAATTGCCATCATAGGATTTAAAGAACCGCTACGAAGTTGTTCCATTGTTTCAATACTGGTAACAATAGTACAATCGGCCTCACTATCAGCATTACTAATTTGCGGAGAAGCGCCATTTAGATCGATAAAAACGGCACCTTCATTAAACTGAAATTTAATACTTTTCCCAATAGAAGGGAAATTACCTGACTGAGCTTCAAATTGAGCTGTAATGTCTTGTAAAGTCATAGTTATAGTCTTATTTATGATTGATTTGAACTTTATGTCGCTCTTCCAAAATCTCTACTACATCGTTCAGGGAAGTATTTTTAGCTGACAGCAAAATGAGATAATGATACATTAAATCAGCTGCTTCATTTAAAAACAGATCTAAATTATCATCTTTGGCTTCGATGACTAATTCGACAGCTTCTTCCCCTACCTTTTGAGCGATTTTATTTATGCCTTTTGCAAAAAGAGAGGCGGTATAGGAATTGGGTTGGCCCTCAGATTTTCTATTATTAATAATTTTCTCCAGTACATGCAAAAAATGAGTGCTTTCATTAGGCAAAGAGAAGCATGTATCTTCACCGGTATGACAGACTGGACCTGTTGGTTCTACAAAAAAAAGCAAGGTATCAGCATCGCAATCGAGGTACCAACTTTTTAAATGTAAAATATTACCCGAAGATTCGCCTTTCATCCATAATCTATTTTTAGATCGACTGAAGAAAGTTACTTTTGAAGTACTTAAAGTTGCCTGAAAAGCATCTTCATTGACATATCCCAGCATAAGGACAGCCTTCGTGTTAATATCCTGAACAATTGCTGGAATGAGTTCACTTTTTGAAAAATCAGGAATATCGTTTGCTTTATTTTGCATTTTGAGGTATTAAAATCTTACAGGAATCCCTTGCCTGTGAAGCGACTGCTTTAGGTTGGAAATTTTTATTTCATTAAAATGAAAAATGGAAGCAGCCAGACCCGCATCAGCTTTACCAACGGTAAAAACCTCTGAAAAATGATCTATTTTACCTGCACCGCCAGAGGCAATAATGGGGATACCAACCAGATCAGACATTTCAGCTAAGGCTTGACAGGCGAATCCACTTTTAGTACCATCATGATCCATGGAGGTGAACAAAATTTCACCTGCCCCTCGATTTTCAGCCTCCTTTGCCCATTTAAAAAGAGGAATATCTGTAGCCAGGCGGCCCCCATTTAAATAGACAAACCACTCGCCGTTTATTTGTTTTGCATCGATTGCAACGACAACAAACTGATTTCCAAAAGTATCTGCCAATTCATTAATAAGATTCGGGTTTTTAACTGCCGCAGAATTTATAGAAATTTTATCCGCTCCCGCTTCCAGTAAATAGGAGGCATCGTTCACAGAAGAAATTCCACCACCGATAGTAAAAGGAATATTCAGATGTTGTGCAATATTCTTAGCCAAAGCAGCTAATGTTTTTCGTTTTTCGTGGGTTGCGGTAATATCCAGGAATACAAGCTCATCGGCCCCTTCATCGCAATATTTTTTACCAAGTTCCACCGGATCACCTGCATCTTTAAGATCCACAAAATTCACGCCTTTAACTGTTCTGCCATCCTTAATATCTAAGCAAGGGATAATTCGTTTTGCCAACATAGTAACATATTATAATGTCAGGAGAATTTCTTTGATGAGTTTTGATAAAGTTACCCCTGATTCCTGAGCCATTTTTATAACCTCTTCAACCGTTGAAACCCCTATTTCGTCTAATGGATAACACCTGTTTGTTGCAATGGAAAATACAAAAAGAGGTAAAGATAAATATTTTGCCATGATAACCTCTGACACGGTGGACATTCCCAGAACATCGGCACCAATAATATGGGCAAATTTATATTCAGCAGGTGTTTCCATATTTGGACCTTGTAAACCCAAATAAACGCCCTCATGGAGTTTTATGTCTAGATTTGAAGCCAATGCAAGCACTTTTTTATTACCCTCATGATCGTAAGCATGCAACATATCGGGAAAACGAGGGCCAAGCCTTTCATCATTTAGGCCTCGAAGTGGATTATCGGGTGTAAGATTAATATGGTCCCGCACAAGCACCAGATCACCGGCATAAATGGAGGGATTTACGGAACCAGCTGCATTGCTTATAAATAATCTTTGGATGCCCAATTTTTTCAAAACAATGAGAGGGAAAGTAACTTCGGCAGCTGAATAACCTTCATAATAATGAAATCTGCCAGCCATAACGACCACCTTTCTACCCGCCAAAAAACCAAAAATGAGTTTACTTTTATGACTTTCGACCGTTGAAATAGCAAAATGGGGAATTTCAGCGTAATCAAACTGGTGTACCACCTCTATTTCATCGGAAAGATTCCCCAGACCCGTTCCAAGAATTAACCCAAATTCAGGATTAAAATCTGTTTTAGACCGAATATAACTTATAGATTCTTCTGCATTGTCAAACCTCATTGGATGTCTTTTATTTGGTGTAGTTTAATCAACCAACATTTCCTCTCTATTTAAAATTTGTTGTTCCATATTTTCAGGCAGCATACGGTATTCATATTGTTGGTTTCTCAACTGGGGTTCAAAGCCCGCTTCAGAGATAGCTTCCTGAATACCGTTAGCCGTAAAGCGAAAACGGGCACCTGCAGCAGAGACGACATTTTCTTCTATCATAATAGAACCAAAATCGTCGGCACCTGAATGTAAACAAACCTGAGCAACCGTTTTTCCTACGGTTAACCAGGAGGCTTGAATATGCTGAATATTTGGCAGCATTATTCTACTTAATGCAATCATTCGAATATATTCATCTCCGGTACAAGCATTTCTGGCCCGTTTTAATTTCTTTAAAATAGTATCTTCGTCTTGAAAAGGCCATGGAATAAAAGCGATAAAACCTTTAGCATGAGTGGGTTTTTCACTTTGAACCTGACGTATTTTGACCAAATGTTCCATACGCTCCAAATTGGTTTCAATGTGTCCAAACATAAGCGTTGCAGAGGTAGTCAAATCAATTTGGTGCGCTGCCCTCATTACATCTAACCATTCTTCAGCACCGCATTTACCTTTAGAAATCAACCTTCTCACTCTATCATCCAGTATTTCTGCCCCTGCTCCAGGCAGAGAATCTAAACCAGCTTCTTTTAATGCTTTTAGTACCTCGATATGAGTAGAACCCTCCAATTTAGTGATATGTGCGATTTCAGGTGGTCCTAAAGCGTGCAATTTAAGAAGTGGGTATCGTTTTTTTAATTCTCTGAAAAGATTAACATAATAGTTAAGACCTAAATCGGGATGATGTCCACCCTGAAGCAATAATTGTTCTCCACCCAACCGAAAAGTTTCCTCTATTTTAACGGAATACTCCTCAAGTGAAGTAATGTAAGACTCTTCATGGCCCGGCCTTCGATAAAAATTACAAAATTTACAATTAGCCACACAAACGTTCGTTGTGTTTGAATTTCTATCTATAATCCAAGTAACTTTTTTTTCAGGATTGAGATTAAAACGGATGGTGTTACCCACCTCCATTAATTCTGCGGTGGGAACATTTTCAAAAAGAAAAACTCCTTCTTCCGGAGATAAAAATTCACCCTTTAAGGCGTTTTGTAAAAGTATATCTTTGTTCATTACCAATTTCCATTTAAAACCATATCATTTTGGAAAACAAAGATAGTGATATGTAAGTTCAAAAAAAGAAATGATATTGGGCTATTATTCATCAATAAGAACCTTATCCATTCAAAAAATAAGATTTTTATTAAATAAACAAAATAATTCATTATCTTTGGCGAGTAAAAATGGGAAAAAGTAAGCGAGAGGGAAATAACCCTCTTTTTTATTTTAATCCAAGTTTAATGTTTATGGACGAAATTAAGGAAAAACTTAGCTATTTATTGTCAGAAAAATTTCAGGAACCTGAAATAAGTCATTGTTTTTTATTGGATATCAGCATATCTGCCAAACAAAAAGTAGAGGTATTTATAGACAGTGATACAGGCGTTGACTTTGATGTTTGCCGAACAGTTAGTCGTTTTCTGGAAGCAATTTTAGACGAAAACAAGTGGTTAGGCGAAACTTACACCCTTGAAGTTTCATCACCAGGTGTAAGCAGGCCATTAAGTTTGCCCAGGCAGTATAAAAAACATTTGGGTAGAAAGTTAGTTGTAACACTTGATGATGACAGTCAGGTTACCGGTATTATGAAAGAAACAGACGAGGAAGGTGTTTTAATTGTCTGGGAAGAAAAAATTTTAGAGGGAAAGAAAAAAGTAAACACACCATTTGAAAAAAAGTGTTCTTTCAACACTATCAAAAACGCACTCGTTAAGGTTTCATTTTAAAAGGATAAAATTATGTTGAACCTTGTAGAAACATTTTCAGAATTTAAGGATGGCAAAAATATTGACCGTCCTACCATGGTAAGGGTATTAGAGGATGTGTTCCGTACCTTAATCAAAAAAAAGTTTGGCTCTGATGAAAATTTCGATGTCATTGTTAATACGCAGAAAGGCGATTTAGAATTATGGCGAGTTAGAGAAATAGTACCTGACGGCGAAGTAGCTGATGAGAAAAGCCAGATTTCCATATCTGAGGCTGTTTCTATCGATGCTGATTATGAAGTTGGAGAGGAATGCTACGAGCAATTACAACTTGAAGATTTTGGCAGAAGGTCTATTATGGCTGCCCGCCAGACGCTCATTTCAAGAATTATGGATCTTGAGAAAGAAGAAGTATTCAAAAAATACAATGATAGATTAGGTGAAATAGTTACCGCTGAAGTACATCAAATATTAAAAAAGGAGATTTTAATTGTAGATGATGCAACGGGAAATGAGCTGATTTTACCTAAAACCGAGATGATTAAAGGTGATTATTACAGGAAAGGTGACTTAGTTAAGGCCGTTATTAAATCGGTGGAAATGAGAAATAATAACCCCACGGTTATTGCCTCAAGAACAGATTCTTTATTTTTGGAAAAACTTCTTGAGCAGGAAGTTCCTGAAATAGAAGACGGATTAATTTCCATTCGTAAAATAGTTCGAATGCCTGGTGAGCGTGCTAAAGTAGCCGTAGAATCATTTGATGACAGAATTGACCCTGTAGGTGCTTGTGTTGGAATGAAGGGTTCTAGAATACATGGTATTGTCAGAGAATTAAATAATGAGAATATTGACATTGTAAATTACACTAACAATTTACAATTATACATACAGCGTGCTCTCACCCCTGCTAAAGTAACCTCAATCAATGTGAATCAGGATAAAAAACACGTAAAAGTGTTTTTGGAACCTGAACAAGTTTCATTGGCTATTGGTAAAGGGGGAACAAATATTAAACTGGCTGGTTTATTAACTGGATTTGAGATTGATGTATTTAGAAATAATGAGGAATTTGAAATTGACGATGTTGATTTAGAAGAATTCTCAGACGAAATCGAAGGATGGGTTATTGATGCCCTAAAAGGTATTGGTTGTGACACTGCAAGAAGCGTGTTAAACCTAAGCAAAGAAGAACTAATTCGCCGCACAGACTTAGAAACGGAAACAATTGAAGACGTTTTATCAGTTCTTGCTGCAGAATTTGAGGAATGATGAAATTCCTATTATAATTTAACGAAACTCTTTTGTAGTTTTGCACTGCAAATTTGTATTAAATCGAATGCCGTTGAAACTTATTCAGATAGTAAAGGAACTGAACGTGGGCTTGTCCACACTCGTTGAGCATCTTGCCAAAAAAGGATACGAGGTGGAAAATAAACCCACCGCTAAAATAACAGACCAGATGTACTCTGAACTGTTAAAGGAGTTCCAGAAATCAGGAGATATTAAACAACAGGCAAAATCAGTAAGTTTTGGTGCGGGGAAAACCGGAAAGGAGGAACATGAAGTTGCTGCAGCGGAAGTCCCTAAAACAGTTGTAACGCCCACTGAACAGGAAAAACCAGAAAGACCGGAAGGAGCTATTGTTTTACAGCGCCCTACCGTACTTGGTAAAATTGACCTTTCCAGCCGTTTACAACAAAGGACTAAAGAGAAAGAAAAATCTGAGGTTGTTGCACCCGTAGCAGCTAAAGCTCCTGCAAAACCTGCTGAAACTCCTGCTAATCCTCCCGCTTCAATCGAACCTGAAGCAAAAATTCAAGCAGAGGTCCCTAAAGTTGCTCCAAAACCTCCTGTTGAAAAAGAGAAAAAACCATCCGCTGCAGATAAAACGGTAGTAAATTCTTTATTGAATACTCCAGTTAAACCTGAAGCTCCAGCCGTTAAAGTTACACCACCTCCAGTTTCTGAAGATGGAAATATGATGCGGGCAGAAACACCCGAATTAAGGGGTTTGAAGATTTTAGGGAAAATTGATACTAATGCCTTTGACAGAAACAGAGGAAGAAGTAAGCCCGCAACACCCCCTCCTGCTTCAGCAAAACCTGCTGCTCCTGGAAGTAATCCTCCCGCTGCAGGTGCAAAACCAGCAGCTCCCGGTTCTCCCGAGTCAGAAGAAGCAAGAAGAAAACGCAAACGTAAGCGTAAGAAAGTAGCTGGGGAAGGTACTGGAAACACACAGAATACTGGTCAAAATCAAGGTAATAACCAAGGTTCTAACCCTAATCAGGTTGCAAATCAGGGAAATAACAATAATCAGCAAAGTAATACGCAAAACAGACCTAATACAGGTGGACAAGGCGGACAGGGTAATCAAGGTCAAGGTCAGGGTCAAAGTCAGGGTGGGCAACAAAGACGCCCCTTACCGAATAATAATAATTCAGGTCCTAATAACAGGCCCCCAGCAAATAGGCCACCTGCAGCCAGAGAAGAGCCTAAAGAAGTATCTAAAAAAGAAATTGAGGATAAAATCAAGGCCACTATGGCTCGCCTTTCAGGAGGTGGAAAAAATAAACGCCAGAAGTTTCAACGTGATAAACGAGATCGTTTCAGGGAAAAACAAGAACAACTTGACCAAGACGAATTAACTGGAAAATTAGAGTTAACAGAGTTCATTTCCGCTCAGGAACTGTCAAATCTTCTTGATGTTCCCATCTCCGAAGTCATTACCGTTTGTATGAACCTTGGCGTTATCGTTTCTATTAACCAGCGACTGGATGCTGAAATAATTGAACTTGTTGCTGGTGAATTTGGTAGAGAAGTTGAATTTATTTCCGTAGAAGAACAAGCTGATGAGGAAGTAGTTGTCGTCGAAGATGATCCGGCTTTGTTGATTCATCGTGCGCCTATCGTTACCGTAATGGGTCACGTAGATCATGGTAAAACGTCCCTTCTGGATTATATAAGAAACGCAAACGTTGTTTCTGGAGAAGCCGGTGGAATTACTCAGCACATTGGTGCTTATGAAATGGTAATTGGCGATAATAAAAAAATTACTTTCCTCGACACCCCTGGTCACGAAGCATTCACAGCGATGCGTGCACGTGGTGCTAAAGTAACAGATATTGCTATAATTATCATTGCCGCAGATGATAGCATAATGCCTCAAACAAAGGAAGCTATTTCACATGCCCAGGCTGCTAACGTACCGATTATATTCGCCATCAATAAGGTTGATAAAGTAGGTGCTCAACCTGAAAAAATCAAACAAGAACTCGCTTCCATGAATCTTTTGGTAGAGGAATGGGGTGGAAAATACCAATCGCAGGATATTTCAGCCAAAACAGGTCTTGGAATCCCTGAAATATTGGAGAAAATATTACTGGAAGCAGAAATGCTCGAGCTTAAAGCTAATCCAAACAGGTCTGCAGTAGGCACAGTTATTGAAGCTTCCCTAGACAAAGGCAGAGGTTATGTAACCAAACTTTTAGTTCAATATGGTACGCTTAGAGATAAAGACTCCCTAGTTGCTGGAGAATTTGCTGGAAAAGTTAAAGCCCTGTTAAACGAAAGAGGTCAGAGAATTAAATCTGCCGGACCTTCAACTCCTGTGTTAGTGCTTGGTTTAACGGGTGCACCACAAGCGGGCGACCGATTCAAGGTAGTTGATTCCGATCAGGAAGCAAGGCAGATTGCGTCGAAAAGAGCGCAGATTACCAGAGAGCAAACCACTAGGGCAACAAAACGTATTTCACTTGATGAAATTGGTCGTCGTTTAGCTCTTGGTAACTTCAAAGAACTTAAACTTATCGTTAAAGGTGATGTGGATGGTTCTATCGAAGCACTTTCAGATTCTCTTATCAAACTATCTATTGAAAAGGTTCAGGTAAATGTAATCCACAAAGCTGTGGGTGGTATCATCGAGTCAGATGTACTTCTTGCCTCCGCCTCAGATGCCATTATCATCGGTTTCCAAGTACGTCCTTCCTCTGGTGCAAGAAAATTAGCTGAAAAAGAGGGCGTTGAAATTAAAACCTACTCAATTATTTACGAAGCCATCGAAGAAGTTAAAGCGGCCATTGAAGGCATGCTTGAACCTACTAAAGTGGAAACGGTAATAGGTATGGTGGAAATCAGAGAAATTTACAAAATCAGTAAAATCGGAACGATTGCTGGTTGCTATGTTCAGGAAGGAAAAATCAGTAGAAATAGTCACATCAGATTAGTTCGCGATGGAATCATTGTATTCCCTACCAGAGAAAATACGCACGGTGAAGTTTCATCACTCAAACGTTTTAAAGATGACGTTAAGGATGTCAGAAATGGTATGGAATGTGGTCTGTCCATTAAGAATTTCAATGAAATGAGAGTGGGTGACATTATTGAAGTGTATGAAATTACCGAGGTTAAACAACGATTGGATTAATTAATAATCCTTCATATATGCTTTCGCGAATCAAGAAATATGCCGTGTTCTTTTCAGAATCTAATTTCTGGAACACGGTACAATCTTACGCAAAGAAAATAGGCGTGCAATCCGTTTATTCCTCTCTGCTCCTTTTTTACGCATTTAAAAGAAAAGAAACCCCAACATGGGCCAAGAATATAATTATTGGCGTGTTGGGGTATCTTATTGCTCCCATAGATTTAATTCCAGACTTAACTCCCTTTATTGGATATACAGACGATCTGGGTGTTTTGGGCATAGGCTTAGTAGCTATTGCCTCGTATATCAATGATTCTGTGAAACTTCAAGCCAAGACTAAATTAAAAGTATGGTTTGGTAATTATGATCCATCCGAGATTGAAAATATAGATCAAAAACTATAAAACAGATATTCTGTGGGTATAAATACCCTTCGGCCCTTGAAAAATGAGCGTGTACTGACCGGCGTTTATATTTCGTCTTTCCCAACGATACTCTTTTACTCCTTTTTGCAGATTAACTTTAGAAATAATTTGCCCCATGGTATTTATCATGGTTATAGATTCCCACACATTATCTGCCTGGAAATTTATTAAAAATGCACCATCGCTGGGATTAGGAAATACGCTGATATTAGCAGCCGAAACGATAGGCTGAATATTCACAGCATTGCTGAAATTTACACAAAAATCTTCCACCTCTCCAAAAAATTCAACAGGAAAAACACAGGCTCCCGGCTCTTGCCGATATTGCATCACAATACGCATCCTGGTAGAACCCAATGTTGCGGAAATGGGAATATTCAAAATGGAGTTAACTATCCCTTTTTTAGGTGAACCTGAATTAAATAATTCCTCTTCATTTGTAAATGACCCATCCTGATTAAGGTCAATCCAAACGATAAAAAATTCGTCGTAAGCTGTGTTTAAATAACCTGGTTCTAAAATTAAAGGGTATGAAACGCCAGGTTTTAATGTAGGTCCATTTTTTCTCGTAAAATCTCCGTAACCGTCTTTACCTGATAAATGGACAAAATCGCCTACTTTCACTTGAGAAATCCATTCATTTTCTGCACTTACAATGGTTATACCTTTAGGAATACAATAATTTTTCTCCAGGCAATTTCCACAACCCGTCGTTTTAAACTTAAATGAATCGCTAAAGGGTAATATATTTGAACCGCATAAACTTCTGACCTGAACATCGTATTCTGAGCAAGAAGCTAATCCACGAATAGATACTCCATTTTGAGAGACTTGCAATGATTGCCAGGCAGAAGATAGGGAATCTTTTGATAATTTCCAGCGAACAAAGTAGGCCGTTGCTGCAGTCACTTTTTCCCACCTTAATACAAATTCAGTATTTCCAGTGCTTACGGATTCAATACTGGCTGGATTTTTACAGCAACCATCCGTTTTGAAAATAACTGACTGACCCGCTGGATTCTCCCCATTGAGACAAGTCCTGTTTAAAGATATTTCATAATCATTACAAGGTAATAATCCGGCAATAGATAAAGGATTTTTGTTATTCGGTAGAGACATCCAGGAAGTATCCCCCACTTTTCTAAAAAATAAATTTATATTTTTGATGCTATCATTTGAAATCCATGATAATTGTACATCGGTGGTGGATAAATTATTCACTTCAATTTTAGCTATTGGAGGGCATTTACCGCAACTATCTAAAAGAAAACGGATACTTTTTTCCATATTCAGGACACCACCGGAACTTACTTTATTTACCAAACTATCAAAAACGGTAACACCGCCCAGTAAGGCCCTTCTTACGTACCTTGCTGCGGCGGCAGGATCATTTCTTGACAAAACCGCCAAAGTTGGGCAGGGAGATGCATAAAGAAGACCAATAGCTCCTGCAATTTGAGGTGAGACGAATGAATTACCACTTTGTCTGGCATAACCACCTTTATCGGCCGTAGTTAATAAATTAAAGCCCAGTGAGGTAATATCTATGGACGTTTTACCGTATCCATATCTCAGTTCCCCTTTATCAGAAATAGCTGTTGCCGAAATCATAAAATCACTTGGGCAAGTAGTAGGAATGTCGCCTGAAACATCTACATCAATGCTTTGATTAATGGTTGCAGCGACATTTAAAATACCTGCATCGCCAAGCGCATTATAAAAATTACACCATATAGGAAAATCCTCGGGTTTTCTTTTATCTATACCCCATGAAGTATTGGTTGCAACAACAAATGCGCCTTTTTTTCCTTTTGATTCATTATACAATTTCCTCATAACCAGAGGATAAGAATAAGCTTCTATAGCTCTACTTTCAGACAGAACATTGGCAATCTGAGAAGTTACTACCATTAGTTTGACCTTCCAGTTTATGCCTGTTATACCCATTTTATTATTACCTGTGGCGCCAATTAATCCAGCTACAGGCGTTCCATGAAAATTAATAAAACTAACTTCATCTGATTTAAAGTCAACATTCCACCCCAGATAGTCATCTACATATCCGTTTCCGTCATCATCTTTGTTATTGTTGGGAACTTCCGCCTGATTTACCCATAGATTATCTTTCAGATCGGGATGATTTATATCCACACCATTATCAATTACGCAAATAACAATGGTATCTCCGCTCGGGGTAACGCCGCCCTGGGTTACATTCCAAGCTTCGACTGCCTTTATGTCCAAACCCACCAGACCGCCGGTTTGTCCTTTATTTTGAAGATAATACTGCTGTGGAAACAGAGAGTCGTTAGGAATAACGCTCCGTAATTTTATGTAATGATTTCTTTGTACAAATCTGATATCAGGCTGCTGTTTCAAAAAACGAAAGGCTTCATTTTCAGAAGTTAAAGAAGGATTAATATTTAGCTGATAAATATTAAGTGGTTCTGAAAGGATTTTTATGGCAGAAATACCCGATGCTTTTTTTTCTAAAGCAAGCGAGTTAAACCAATTATTTACTGAGGTCTCAGGATTAAACTGCACCAGGAACTCATTTGGTACATAATCGGCATCTTGGGCTCTAAGCTGAAAATGAGCTAAAAGACAAACAATAAGAACAAAATTCAAACGTATAAACAACATCATTTTCTTACATTCCAATCCAAACGGGTAAGGTTTAAACATCTCGGCATAGTTAACAATGGTTTAAATTAAGAAATTATTCTATAGAAACTGCTTTTCCCAAAAACTATTCTGATTTAAGCGTCAAATTAACCGTTCATAGAGGAAAGGAATTCGTCATTTGATTTTGTTCCAACCATGTGTTTGCGAAGAAAATCCATTGCTTCTTCCGGCTTCATATCTGCCAGGTGATTCCTAAGAATAAACATTCTCTGCAGGGTTTCCTTATCTAAGAGCAAATCTTCTCGTCTCGTAGATGATTTTGTAAGATCTATGGAAGGGAACATCCGTTTGTTTGCCAACCCTCTATCGAGTTGAAGTTCCATATTACCCGTACCCTTAAATTCTTCGAAAATGACACCATCCATTTTTGAACCTGTATCGATAAGCGCTGTGGCAAGAATAGTCAGAGAGCCACCTCCTTCAATATTTCTGGCTGCGCCGAAAAATTTCTTTGGTTTATGGAGAGCATTGGCCTCTACCCCACCCGAGAGAACTTTTCCACTAGCAGGGGCTACCGTATTATAAGCTCTTGCTAAACGTGTGATAGAATCTAGCATTATCACTACATCGTGCCCACTTTCCACTAAGCGTTTAGCCTTCTCTAAAACTAAATTAGCTACTCTAACGTGATTATCTGCAGGTTCATCGAAAGTGGAAGCGATCACTTCAGCATTTACACTTCTTTTAAAATCAGTAACTTCCTCAGGACGTTCATCAATGAGAAGAACGATAATATAGCATTCTGGATTATTTTTAGAAATAGCATTTGCCAGATCTTTCAAAAGAAAGGTTTTACCAGTTTTTGGTTGGGCGACAATAAGACCACGCTGACCTTTTCCAATAGGCGTAAACAAATCGATCATTCTATTACCCATATCTTTTCCTGAAGACGAAGCGGTGAGCTTAAATTTCTCAGTAGGAAAAAGGGGCGTCAGATAGTCAAAAGGAATTCTTTCTTTTATATTTTCCGGATTAGTACCATTAATTTTAGACACCTTTAGCAGGGCAAAATACTTTTCACCTTCTTTTGGTGGCCTTAAAGTACCTTTGATTGTATCCCCTGTTCTTAAACCAAACAGTTTAATTTGAGAAGGAGAAACATAAACGTCATCGGGTGATGACAAATAATTATAATCAGACGAACGCAAGAAACCATAACCATCTGGCATCATTTCCAAACTTCCTTCACTTTCAATGATTCCGTCCAATTCAGGTTCGAACTTTATTACTGGTGGCGGTGGAGGTGCTGGCGGATTAGCTGGCGGCTGTTGGACAGGAGCATCTGGATTATTTGTATCCACGATTGGTTTCCTGTTATCCCTTAAAGGTGGTCTATTATCTCTATGAATAACGGCTGGTCTTTGGACAGGCACTGTGGCTGGTCTTTGAATTTCACCATCCTCTCTTCTTTTCCTAAGAATTCTTCTGTTCTCAGCCTCCATATTTTCGGGAATAGGAGCAATTTCAGCTGCACCCGGCTTGTCCCACAACTCTTTAGAGGCTAAATTTTTCCTGCCATCATTTTCAATCTCCAACGATTTATTTTCGGGCTGTATGTTTTCTACATTCCTTCTACCTCCTGGAAAATCCCTTTTATCTGGCAAACTGGCATTACTCCCATCAGGGTTTGGTTCTCTGCCTGGAGAACTTCTACGAACGCTGGGAAATTCACGTCTATTCAGTTTATTTTCCGTCAGAGGCAAAGATTCCTGGACAGGATTAATTCTTCTGACTCTGTTTAATTCTCTGGGAACTTCCCGCTTTTCCTCTTCGTTTGGAATAGATTCTTCCCGTGATGTCGTGCTATCTAAAGAAACAACTTGGTCCTTGGCCATAACAGGTGGGTCTACAGGCTTTGAAACCGACATTTCCTCAACCATATCAAAATCAATTCGAAATTGTTCTGGTTTTGGGTTAAAAGGAGGGGGAACCGATTGATTAACATCTTTTTCCGATGTAACGCCTGCTAAGGCTTGCTGATCGAGAATTTTATAAACTAACTCTTTTTTGGTTAATTTTTTGAATCCCAGCACCCTCATTTCTTCCGCTAAATCGCGTAATTCGGGTACCAACATCTCATTGAGTTGGACAATGTCGTATTGCATGAATAAAACTTTAAAAAAATAGGAGATTCGCTCTTCGAACCATACAGAATAATTAATAGAACTGAAATTTTCCTTTCTTTGAAGAAAATGATATATTATTTTTACCAAATAAATATCTAAAAGAGAAAGCCAATTTTAAGGGCTAATTTCTGATGAAAGGAAAAAACAGGGTGAATTTTAGATTTCCTTCACGTATAAGGAAACAATGAGACAAAAATAGATTAATTTTTTATACTAAGTATTATCTTTGCAAAAAATTTACCTGTCAAGTTAAATTCTTTTCAAATAAAGAGACAAAAATGACTCTTTAAAGTTCATTAGAGAGAAAAAGGAAAGTAAAATTATGTTGCAAATTAGCGTTATCCGTCAAAATCAGTTAGAAGTCATTGAAGGACTTGGCAAAAAAAATGTGCCCGATGCTGCTGAAAAAATAGCTGAAATTCTTCAGCTTGATGATCAGCGCAAGCAATGGCGAACCGAACTTGAGAAGTTACTTACTGATCGAAATCAATACTCTGATGAAGTAGGAAAGCTGTATAAAGCAGGTGATAAAGAAGGCGCAGATGCTATTAAAGTTAAAGTAAATGCCCTAAAAGACAAAACGGCTGAATTGGAATTACTTTTGGGAAACATAGAAAAAGACCTGGATGGTTTACTTTATTTAATACCCAATCTACCACATTCCAGCGTTCCTGCCGGTAAAACACCCGATGATAATGAGGTTTTTCAAGCATGGACTGCTGAACTTCCCGCTTTAAATGAAGAAGCACTCCCTCACTGGGATTTAGCTAAAAAATATAATCTTTTCGATTTAGAACTGGGAGTAAAAATTACTGGTAGTGGCTTTCCAGTTTATCGGGGCAAAGGGGCAAAATTACAACGTGCGCTCATTCAATTTTTTTTAGATGAAGCAGTTAATGCTGGTTATGAGGAAATTATGCCCCCATTATTGGTCAATGAAGCATCTGCTCTTGCTACAGGACAACTACCCGATAAAGAAGGGCAAATGTATCATGTGGGCAAAGACGACCTTTACCTCATTCCAACCGCTGAAGTACCTATAACCAATATTTTGCGTGACGTTATACTTGACGCAACAAAACTTCCTGTGAAAATGTGTGGATATACCCCATGTTTTAGAAGAGAAGCCGGTTCTTATGGTGCACATGTCAGAGGATTAAACAGAGTTCACCAATTTGATAAAGTTGAAGTTGTTCAAGTCGCTCATCCTGATAACTCTTATGAGGTTTTTGAGCAAATGATTCAACATGTTAGTCAAATTTTAGCCAAACTGGAACTACCTTACAGAATATTGCGCTTGTGTGGCGGCGATATGTCTTTTGCCTCCGCTTTGACCTTTGATTTTGAGGTATATTCTGCAGGTCAAAAAAGATGGTTAGAAGTAAGCTCTGTTTCAAACTTTGAAACATTTCAAAGTAACAGGTTAAAATTAAGATTCAAAGACGGAAAACAATCGAGACTTGCGCATACGCTAAATGGCAGTGCTTTAGCCTTAGCTCGCATTGTAGCTGCTTTATTGGAAAATAATCAAACATCCGAGGGTATAGTTATACCTAAAGCATTGATTCCCTATACAGGTTTCGACCATATATCTTAATTTCAGTATAAACTAAATTTTAAGGAATTACGTTATAATCCTAAAAAATTCAAATCATGGGATATTTCATTTTAGCAGGTCTATTATCACTGGTTGGTTTTATTATCAGCCAAAAGTTAAAAAATAAATTCAGGCATTATAGCCAGATTGGTATTCGCTCCGGACTTTCAGGGCGCGAAATAGCTGAAAATATGTTAAAATATTATGGAATTCATGATGTTCGCATAGAAGAAGGACACGGCATGCTGACAGATCATTACAATCCTATGTCTAAAGTTGTCAATCTAAGTCCTGATGTATTCAACGGAAGAACCATTGCCGCTGCAGCCGTTGCAGCACACGAATGTGGTCATGCTGTTCAACACAACCAGGCCTATGCATGGTTAACCATGCGTTCAGCCGTTGTACCTATAGTAAATATTGCCTCATCTCTACAACAGTGGCTTTTAATGTTAGCTCTTGGTTTATTTGGATCTGGTGGTAATCAAACCATTTTGTTTATCACCATGCTTACCTTTTTAGTAACAGCAGTATTTAGCTTAATCACCTTACCTGTGGAATTTGATGCATCCAAAAGAGCCTTGGTGTGGTTAAATCACTCTGGTATCACCCATGGAGCAGAACAAGAGGGAGCCAAAGATGCATTATGGTGGGCTGCAATGACTTATGTGTCCGCTGCATTTTCTGCTTTAGTCATGTTATTGTATTTCGCTCTTCGTTTCTTTGGATCTTCCAATGACTGATAGCGCAAAAAGAAATTATTTTTAATTCTGGTAATAATCCATACAGCTATGTTGGAAGAAGTAAATTTTTTAGTGGAATCGGCTGAAGAAGCCATGGAAAAAGCGTTGGATCACCTCAATAAAGAGCTAGGGAAAATCACAACGGGCAAAGCTACGCCGGCGATTGTCAGAGATTTGTTGGTGAACTACTACGGTACACCAACGCCTATGAATCAAGTAGCTAATATTTCAACCTCCGATGCGCGGTCTCTCGTTATCCAACCATGGGAAAAGTCTATGTTAGCTCCTATAGAAAGGTCTATCTTTGAGGCAAATCTTGGCGTAACACCTATGAATGACGGTGAAGTGGTTCGTTTATCGTTTCCCCCTCTTACAGAGGAACGTCGTCGCGATTTAGTTAAAAAATCAAAGGCTCTTGGCGAAGATGCTAAAGTTAGCTCCCGATCTTCCAGAAGGGAGGCAATGGAAGGTATTAAGAAAGCAGTTAAAGATGGTTTTTCTGAAGATGAAGGAAAAAAACGGGAGGAAACAGTTCAGCAACTCACTGATAAACACATTAAAAAAATTGATGAGTTGCTAGATGCAAAGGAAAAAGAAATAATGACCGTTTAGATTTTTGTTTCTTGTAAAAAAATTATACTTTTGCAAACTATTTGATTTAATTGAGCATATTGCTTAAAAATAACAGCAATGAAACGTACTTACCAACCATCAAAACGCAAACGCGTAAATAAACATGGATTTCGTTCCCGTATGAGTTCTAAAAATGGACGCCGGGTACTTGCTAATCGTCGTGCAAAAGGTCGTCACAAGCTGACTGTTTCTGACGATACACATACTAAATAATCCTTTTTATATTTGACATAGATGGATAAATTCATACCTAACCTCTTCGGTTAAATTTTGAGCTTATTCATCTGCCCAAATGCTCGTTTGCTATAAAAGCATATAAACATTTTTATTAAAAATAAATGTTTATATGCTTTTGTATTTTTAAAATGAGCTTTTTTACTATCATTGTATTTTGTCCCCTCGCAATAACCTATACCTTTTTCTGGCTTCAACGGCATATAAACTATCTGTAAACTCTATAAATATACGCTCGTAGCAAACGCGCGCTTTTTCCTTGTCTATTACTTTACTTTCATATAATTCTCCCAAGGCAAATAAAGCATTATCTATTCTAATGCTCTCTGGGTCTGAGGCTATGGTTTTTTCATAAAAGGTAATGGCTTCAGCAAATTTTTTCTCCTTTCTGAATATATTACCTTTCAAGTACCAGATATCGTCCACCAAACTATGATCAGGATAAGTCCTAAGTATATTATCCAAAACATCAAAAGCTTCTTTTGTTTGATTTTGAAAACTGAGTAACTCCGCTTTTGCATAATTTTTTAAGGGCTCTGGTGTAGTATCAAGTCCTAAATTATCTAATATAAATACAGATAAATCTAATGCGTCATTAGCAATAAATTTTGACGTTGAGGCCTTTAGTACGTCAAACTGAGATTGTGCCCAGGTAAAATCGCCTGTATAGTATGATAACCTGGCATTTCTAAACCGAGCATCCTGCCCTAATAAATCATCTTGAAAAGCCTTATCAACCTGAGAATACAAAAGAGTTGCTTCCCATATTTCACCGTTCATCAACTGATAATCTCCCAAAACAAGTTTTGCTGATGCTTGAATGCGTGGATTTAATGATGGAAAACCTATGACCTCTGTTAATAATTCAATCGCCTTATTTAAATCATTTAAGTAAAAGGCTTCTAATTCAGCCAGGTCAATGAGAACCGTAGCAGTATTTCTATTTCTTCCCAATTCATTAATAAAGGACAAATACTTAGATTTAAGATCAGCAACAAAGGCCGTTGTCAGATTAGATTCTTCGAGCAGCTTATTCCTTCTGCAACGCAAACCCTCAATTTTTGCCTCCAGATAAAATCCAGAATTCACTCCTTTCACGTCAACTATATAATCAAAAGCTTCAATCGCTGTATTATAGTCATTCTCATTTGCTGCCATATTAGCAAATTGAAATAACCTGGTTCCATTTTCCTTTAACTTTCTGTCTAGCGCTTTCACCTGACGAAAAGCACCTGAAAAATCCTTTTCCTGTAAAAGTAACCAAATAAGTAATTCTGGATAAACGATAGCATCTGGTTGTAGTTGGATGCGTTCGTATATCTGTTTTTTAAGCTCCTTATAATCCTCTTTTAACAAATACCGTTGAAAAATCATTTGTATGTTATCCATTCTATCCGCTTGGCTGGATACAACATTCAAATATTGATTAATCATCTTAGCCCCGTCCCCTTTTCTTCTGAACAAATCAGCCAGATAATAGGAAAAAACCAGATTATCATTTAACAAAATGGCCCCTTTTTCGTACGTTTTGATAGCCCAATCCAACTGATTTAAGTTAGTGAAGGTATTTCCAATCCGAACAATAAAAAAGCGATCAGGACTCATTCTATTGATTGCTAGATTAAATTGTTGTGCGGCGGCATTCGCATCATCCAGTTTATCGTAGACCTGCCCGAGGGAGATATTAAAAATAGGATCAGAGGTTTTCTTTTTTAATTCTTTGACTAAAACCTTTTCAGCCTCTGTAAATTTTTTCAATTGAAATAAACAATCTACATACCTTTCCATAAAATAGGTATTTCCCTGTGTTGTTTCTGCCAATTTTTTGAATAAAACTAACGCTCTTTCATAATCGCCATCGGCAAAATATTGTTGAGCTAACTTTTGATCTTGTCCAAACGAAACGAGAGGGACGGACAATAAAGCGAGCAGCAGACTAAACAAAATTAATTTTTGAGGCATGGTAAGGAATTAATCGGCTTAAAATAACAAAACGCTATAGAGATAAACATGTTTTATAAAAACAAAAATGGTTGTTCTACCTAAGCAAAACAACCATTTTTAACTTCAATAAAGTGTAAAAATTACTGAAGTTTAAATCTTACTGGAAGTCGGAACTGAACTTTTACCGGTCTTCCTCTTTGGCGACCAGGTGTCCATTTAATTCCAGACTCATTCATGGTATTCACCACACGGGATGCTTCCTCACCGCAGCCACCGCCAATTTCTTTAAGAACGGAAACGTCCTTAACGGTGCCGTCTCTGTCAACGACAAATTGAACTACAGCGGTGCCTTCGATACCATTTTCTCTGGCAATAACAGGATACTTAAGATTCTTGAAAACGAATTCAAACACTTTTCTGTCTGAACATTTTTTCTTGTCTTCTTTTGTTTTTTCTGTATCACAACCAGGGAAAAGAGGCATATCCTCAACAACCATAAAGATTTCTTCCTCTTCTTTTGGTGCTGGAGGCGGCGGAGGAGGTGGAGGAGGAGGTGCTTTGACAACAACAGGAGCTTCAACAACTTCGTCTGCCTCAACAGACTGATCGACAAAGTCTGGTTCATCTTCTTCCAGAACAGTCTCATCCGGAACTTCCTGAATCACTGGTGGAGGCGGAGGTGGCGGAGGAGCCGGAGGTTCAGCAGTACGTGGAGGTTCCATCTCGATGTCTTCTTCGATCATGACGAAATTATCTCCAGTGGCTACCTTCTCAGCATATTCCGTTAGACCCAAAGCCAAAACAGTGATACCAAGTGCTACAACCAAGCCATAGTTAAAAAAGGAACCACTCATCTTGAACACATCCGCTTCAACGAATTTAGCGCGGTTCGATGAGGTTACTTTCCCAGCTAGCTTGCTGTACTTTTCATTCAATGAACTTTCATTCAACTTAGACATTAAAAAACGTGCTACAAATACGATACCCACAGTGAGTAAAGTAAGCGCTAAGAGTGAATTAAGAACCATTGAGCCTGATACTTCAATAGCCATACTAACAAATTTAAGACGGTAAAAAATTATATATTCCTAGGAATAGTTTAAAGATAGATGAACATTTTTAAAAAAAAGGTGTATCTAGCAAAAAAAAAATTATTTTACTAATTTTTGATATTCAGCAGCACTTAAAAGTTCTTCCAATTCTTCAGGATTTGTCATCTCTATTTTAATAATCCAACCAGATTCATAAGGATCCTGATTTACTAGTGCGGGATTATCTCCATTACTTGAATCAAGGTCTGTGTTGAACTCCAGAACCTTCCCACTTACGGGCATAAACAAGTCGGAGGTAGTTTTCACAGCTTCTACTGTACCAAAAATAGCCTCTTTTTCGAGGGTATCCCCTACTGATTCAACTTCAACATAAACTATATCGCCCAACTCACTCTGTGCAAAATCAGTAATACCTATCATAGCTATATTATCTTCCACACGTATCCACTCATGTTCACGTGTATAATACAAATCATCAGGATATGCTATCATTTTTACTATGGTTTGTTAATTATTAATTACTTTTTCGCTAAAAACTCTTTTACCCATTCCGTAGTGATCGATTTGGGTCTTTCCAATGGGAAATTCAGTGCTCTTGACCAACAAAGGGCAGCCAAAACACCTATAGCTCTGGAAACACCAAACAAAACGGTATAGAATCCATGTTCTTTTAATCCATAATGAACTAATAACGCACCTGAATGGGCATCGACGTTAGGCCATGGATTTTTTATTTTACCTAAACTTTCCAAAATAGGAGGTACAACGCGATAAATTTTCCAAACTACATTTACGAGTGGATCATTAGAAATATTCCTTTGAGCAAACTCCATTTGGGCAATGAATCTTGGATCTGGTTTTCTTAACACTGCATGACCATAACCTGGCACGACCTGACCCGCAGCCAATGTCTTTTTTACATAGGCTATAATTTCTTCCTCTGTAGGTTCTTCCGTCCCCAGCTCTTTAAGCATATCGAGAATCCAACCGATAACCTCCTGATTAGCAAGTCCATGGAGGGGGCCTGCCAATGCATTCATTCCCGCTGCGAGAGACAAATAAGGGTCACTCAGGGTGCTACCTACTAAATGAGTGGTATGTGCGGAAGCGTTACCTCCTTCATGATCGGCGTGAATAGTGAGGTATAATCTCATTAAAGACTTAAAAGCTGGATCTTCAATACCCAATTGATGAGCAAAACTACCCGCCCAGTCAAGCTTGGTGTCGGGAAGTATGTAATCACCCCCGTGATAATTTTTCCGATAAATATAAGCGGCAATCTGCGGAACACAAGCTATAAGATTCATCGTATCTTCGTAAACGGCATCCCAGTATTCATCCTTGCGCATGCCTTCATCATACCGCCTGGCAAAAATACTTTCTGTTTGCAGCGCCGTTATACCGATGGAAAATTGGGTCATCGCATGGGTTTCTGTTGGCAGAGCGTCCAATACTTTAAATACATGATCTGGTACAACCGCTCTTTTTCGCCATTCCTCGCATAACCATTCAACGGAAGAATGATCAGGAATTTCACCGGTAAGCAAAAGCCAGAAAAGACCCTCTGGCATAGGTTCAGAACCATTATCGCCTTTAGGTAATTTTTCTCGTAATTCTGTAATACTGAAGCCTCTAAAGCGAATTCCTTCAATAGGATCGAGCAAGGAAGGTTCCCATATCATTGATATAATCCCTCTTGCCCCGCCATATACCTGACTTAGTGTTACTTCATCAACCTTTTCTTCGCCATGATTACTTAGGATGGTTTTTATTTCTCCCCGAAGTGCCGTAGCTTTTTCGAAGAATTTTTGTTTCAAGGTATCCATTAAAATACAGTTAGGTTCTTTTTGCGTTAAATGTACCAAATTCCCCTTACATTTGGGAAATTTATGTAAAATAAACGCACTAAAAAATGGTTGTCATTGGAGATGTTTTAGTTAGTGATGAGGTTGTTTCAGAAAAATTTGTCTGTAACCTTAATGCATGCAAAGGTGCATGCTGTTGGGAAGGTGATTTTGGCGCCCCCATTACAGAAGCAGAGAAACAAATTCTCGATGATATCTATCTCTCTATCAAGCCCTTTTTAAGTGCTGAAGGTCAAGAAGTCCTTGAAAATAAAGGTAAATATACCTACTATAAACAGGTAGATGAATGGGGCACACCACTTTTAAACAACGCTGCCTGTGCCTATTTAACTTACAGTGAATTGGGTATTGCACAATGTGGAATAGAAAAAGCCTATCAGGCAGGAGCAACTCAATTTATTAAACCCATTTCCTGTCATCTCTATCCCATAAGAGTGAAAAATGAAATTGCTGGATATGAATGGTTAAATTACGAAAAATGGAACATTTGTAGCGCCGCCTGCTCCCTTGGTAAAGACCTTAAAATACCCGTTTTCCAATTTGTTAAAAGTGCGCTCATCAGAAAATATGGCGCAGCCTTTTATGAAGAATTAGATGCTTACTATCAAATACACTTTGGTAACCCCTCGTAACAGAGCGTGTTAACCCATAAAGCTTTGAGCAAAAAATAGCATTTTCACTCGGCAACTTCATCTTCAATGAATTTTAACCACTCTATATTTATTAATAAATTAATTACTTAGAAATTTTATACCCTCAGATAACTATTTTGACAGTTGACCCGATGTCCATAACAGCGTGTAATAGCTTTTTAACCAATCCCCTTTTATCTTAATGAATTTCATCATGATTTCCAAATTCTTTTGTTCTCTGGCATTTAATAAAAAAACAGAACTTTCTCCCGCAGAAAACTTAATTTTTTCGGCATCTAACAGTGCATTTAACTGATTCGTTTGATTTTGAAGATTTTGAACCTGAGTATCTAAAACTTGAAAAGAACTATAATATTGTTTTGCTTTAGTTATCCAATACTGCGTCTTGTCTATCGTTTTGTATTCCCATTCTTTCATTTTATTGTCTATCAATTGTAGTTTACCGCGTTCCTTTCTATATAAAATGGGTATTCGTGCTCTTAATCCAAGTTTGTAATTATTGTCCAATAAAAAATTATCCGACCTGACATCAAACTCCTGATTAAAACTTCGCCCAGTGGCTAAAGCATTAAACTGGAGATTAAGATTGGGTTTAAATTGTTCTAATGCCCATTTCCTTTCTAGTTGATACTGATTTCCCATTAATCTTAAGATTAATAAATCGGGATTTCCGCTCAAGGTATTCTGCACCCAGACCTCCGAATCATTTTTTAATATTGGATCCAGTTCACTGGTAGCCAAGGGGAAGTAATTTTCCGGATTAACCGGTTGGTCGTTTCTCCATAAATAGTTTCCTATTTCCTGTGTAGCCAACGTATAATCAAGAGTAACTTCAAAAAGAGATGACTCTCTGGCTAAAACATTCACATAAACCTCTGTGGTATCGATGGTTGGCTTGTCACCTGCTAAAAAACTGGCAACCATATCTTTAAGTCTGTTATTAGCTAGTATTAACGCCTGATTCTGCACATCTTTTTGCTGATAAGAAACAAACCAATCTAGATATGCTTTAGCAGCGTCTAACAATACATCATTTTCAATCTGTTCCAAACCTAATTTTTGGATATTCATATTCAGTTCTGCTTCCCTTAAAATAAGTCTGTATTCGTCGAAAAAAAGTCCTTGCAGTAAAGGAATATCCAAACCGAGCAGCGCTTGTCCATTAAGTGGTCTCACATCGAGCGGATTTAAAAAATTACCTGAAGTGAAGTCGTAACCGGCTTTAAATTTTAATCCCCAACGGGTAGGAATGGTTAATTGATTTTCAGAAATAGTGTAATAATTTTTTCCATCAAATTTTTTTCTATCCATTGCAAAGTTCAACGAAGGATCAAAATTTCCTTTGGCTATCAGCAAAAGATTTTGAGATTGCAGCCATCTTTGTTTTGCTTCTTTGATAGCGGGATGTTCCGTAGCCACCCATTGCAGGTATTGGTTCATAGAAAGAGGCTCTTGAGCTATACCATTAGCACTAAAACAAATAAAGAATAAAAAAATTAACCTGCTCATTTTACTGATTTGAGTGGCGCTTTGCCTTTAATTTTCTCTGTTTTCTCACCTTCAATGCCGGAACCATAAAAATCGGGGGGAAATCCATTTAACTTTCGCCAAATTTCGTACCATAGAGGTACATTTCCTAAAAGAGCGATGCCTTGAGCTCCCGAACCTGGTCGCAGTTCTTTAGGCCATTTTTTTCTTTTTTCATCTGCCGCCACTATAATTCTATACAACCCATTATCAGATATATCATTATCAATCGCGGCAATTTTTCCTTCAAAGGTACCGAATGAATTTCCTGGCCAGCCGGAGAAAACGATGGCCGGCCAACCATCAAAAACAAAGCGTACCTCTTGATTTTTCTCAATAAGAGGTAGGTCCATGGGACGTATATACAACGCAACGGCCAAAGGAAAACTTGCTGGCAAAATAGTTAAAACCGATTCATTTTCCTTAACAATTTCCCCTAAACCGGGTTTTAAAATTCTGGTAATGAAACAATCTTGAGGTGCTGTAATGTAATAAAACCCATTTCTGATTTCATAATTTGATGCTTCACTTCTTAGTTTATCCAAATAGGACTCAGTGTCCATAATAGCTGCACGCGCAGCGGCAATATCAGAATTAATTTTACTTGTTTTTTGAATAAAATCATTTAAAATGGCTTTTTCCTCCACTTGTAAATTCATTTTTTCATTCCTGGTGATATTCAGTTTATTTTCAGCCGAATTCAATTTTGCTGCCAGCTCTTGAATCTTAAATTTTTTCTCTTCTATCTCTGCCACTGATTTAATACCCCGTTCATTAAGGGACACAGTTCTGTCAAATTGTATTTTAGCGATTTGCAAATCAAGCTTAACCCTATTTAAATCAATACTATCTGCATCGATTTTCAGGACAATCTGGTAAATTTTATTTTTTATCGTTTGTTGTTTTAACAACACTTCACTTTCTATAGCTCGTTGAAAATCGTTTAAAGCCTGAATTTTAGAAAGATACTCCTGAATACTTCCTTCCTTATTTACTACCCGGGCCTTAGATCTTGAAACTAAATTTGGATCGAAATAATCAGATTTGACCTCCGAAAGGAATAAAATAGTGTCCCCTTTACTCATCCGATCACCTTCTTTGACATACCATTGTTCAATTCTTCCGGAAATGGTAGCATCAATCGTTTGCGGTCTATCAGAAGGATTTAAGGGTATTGTTTTACCCTCGGACTGAATATTTTGCGTCCAGGGAAGAAATAAGAACGAGATACCAAAAACAATAAATATCCAGGTCCAGACTCTAAAAAACAACTTAGCATTAGACGTTTCCGTCTTCTTCAAAGAAGAGAACGGATAATTTATTGTTTCATCAGGAAGTTTATTATTTGAAATGTTTAACATAGAAGTAGTTTCGTAATAATCAATAAAATATTTCCTGAAAGTAAGGATCGTTCTCCAACTCCTTTAATGTTCCGGAAGCATAAACGGTGCCTGACTTAATAAGTATTATTCGGTCGCACTTTTCTGCTATGATAGGGTCATTTGTTGAAATAACCACTGTTTTTTCTCTTAAGTAATCCAATATAAAATGAAAGACTTTATGACGCTCCCGTCGATTTAGAAACATAAACTCTCCTTCTGCCAACCAAAGTGCGGGGTTAAAAATGAGACTTCTGGCCAAAATGATCTTAGATTTTGTACTTTTCGAGATATTCCTACCTTCTGAAACTAAATGAGTCAAATACCCTTTCGGCAATTTTTGAACAATTTCTGTTAAGCCTATAGCATCTGCTACCGGAGTGATTTTATCGAAATTAAAATCTTTATTACCCATGCAAATATTATCCAGAATAGTGCCGTCCTGAATATTTTCATCTGCCAAAAAATGCCCGACTTTACATCGAATGGTATTAATATTTAATGAACCAACAGGCATTTCATTAAATAAAAGCTGTCCTTTAACATCGGTATAAAGCATCGACAAAATATGTAAAAGCGTAGTTTTACCAGCATTAGCATCCCCAGCCAGACAGATTTTTTCCCCGGCGTTAATTTTAAAGTTTATTGAAAGTAAAGAAGGTGGTGCTTCAGGCTCGTATGAAAAGGATAAGTCCCTTCCTTCCAGAGATATTCCTTTTTGATCATGCGGAAAATAAAGTACTTCACCATCCTCCCTTTCCAGAGGTAAGTCCATTATTTCTCCCATTTTTTGAAGAGCTGTAAGTACATCATATACACTTTCCATAGTCAAAATCAACTTCTCCACCGAAGCAATAACTAAAATCACTATGATTTCAGCCGCAACAAACTGTCCAATATTAATCTGATTTTCAATAACCAGATATGCACCCAGAGTAAGTAATGTAGCCGTCAAAATAGTTTCAAAAATAACTACGGTACTATATTGGGTAATTAAAATTTTGAAATGCGCCTTTCTGTTGTCAACATATTTAGACGCTAATTTATCAGTGGTAATGAGGGGACTGGCTCTGTTGGCCGTAATTTTAAAATCGTACATTGACCTGGCAATTTCCTCCAACCAATGGGCGACGGCATACTTGTACTTTGACTCCATTAAACTGGTCTTTAGTCCAATGGGTCCCGTAATTCTGAATATCAAAAATAAAATGACAATTAATATGAAACTAAAAAAAACAAAAAATGGATGATAAAAAGATATAAGCAATAATCCAATTATAATCTGGAATGAGGCACTCGAAAAATCAATAAGTATCTTTGGAATACCCTTTTGTAGCGTTAATGTATCGAAAAATCGATTCATTAATTCCGGCGGATACTTTTGTGTAAGACCCTCCAGTTTAAATCGGGGAAGCCTGAAACTAAAATCCAAGGCTGACCTTAAAAAAATTCTTTGTAAGATAACTTCCACAACAGACAACTGCATGATTTTCAATAAGCCTGTTAAGGCAACGCCTAATGTCACAACACCCAGTAAAATAAATAAGGCACTAGATACGCTTCCACCCGCAATTAATCCTATAATAGCTTGAATACCAAGGGGTAAACTTAATGTTATGATTCCAGCCAAAACAGCATATACGTAAACGTAGATGATGTCTTGTCGGTCTAATTCTAACATTCTTAATAATCGGTTAAATGGAGTAATTGTCATGATAGTTTTACTATTATATTTTGTAAAAACATAAAAACCTTTCCTATTGTTTTAAACAAAACATAATCTTAAATAAAAAGATTTCGACAAAAAGGGTTGATTTATGGAGAAAAAAATAATGTTGGAAAGGTTCAAAGCTTATTTATTACTGGAACGTGGATTGTCAAATCAAACTTTCTTGCATTACAAACAAGATTTAAACAAATACTTTACCTTTTTGGAAAACCTACAACCTGCTTTGTCGCCAGAAGAAGCAAAATTAACCGAAATAACTTTATTTCTTGGAACTTTGACCGAATTAAAACAATCCAATGCTTCACAAGCGAGAATAACTTCAGCAATAAAAACCTTTTATTCCTGGTTACTTTTAGAAAAAAAAATAAATTCCAATCCAACCGACTTAATTGAAAGTCCAAAAATCTATAGAAAAATTCCGGAAGTCATGTCTTTTGAGGATATTGAAAAGCTTTTTCATCAAATAGATTTAAGTGAACCAACAGGCACCAGAAATAGAGCCATCCTAGAAACTTTATATGCTTCCGGACTAAGGGTCAGTGAATTGTGTAATGCAAGAATAAGCAATTATTTTCCAAACGAAGGGTTTTTGCGAGTACTCGGCAAAGGTGACAAGGAGCGGATTGTACCAATTGGCGAAGACGCCATTAGTTACATTCAAGATTACCTATCTACCTGGCGGAGACATTTACCAAAAATTGCTGCCACAGATACAGATATTTTATTTTTAAACAGGCGTGGAAAACGACTTTCCAGAATATTTATTTATCAGATAGTAAAGGAGCTTGCAGAAAAGGCGGGGCTATCACCATTGATAAGCCCGCACACTTTTCGACATTCATTTGCTACCCATTTGCTGGAAGGAGGAGCCGACTTAAAGGCTGTCCAAGATATGCTTGGACACGAGTCCATCCTAACTACAGAAATTTATACTCATTTAGATAACAACTACCTTAGAGAAACATTAAATTTATTTCACCCGAGGAATAGGAAATCAACCTAAATTCTTTTTAGCCTCTGTAAACGGCTGGTTATACAATCTATTTCCAGTAGCTGCAAAAAAGGCGTTTGCCACAGCGGCAGCGGCAGGAGGTAAAGCAGGCTCACCCAATCCTGTCGGATCTATTTCATTTTCCACAAAATGAACTTCCACTGGAAAGGACTCATTTATCTTTATCATTCTGTAAGAATCGAAATTTGATTGTTGAGATTTTCCCTCCTTTATATCAATATTTCCAAATTGGGCATGCCCTAATCCATCGATAATACCTCCAACAATCTGGTTTTCTGCACCACTTCTATTCACTATGATACCACAATCGGCGGCACAATACACTTTTTTTATTACTGGTTTATTATTTTCCAAGACCACCTCTGCGATCATTGCAACGTAAGAGCTAAATGAAAAATAGGCACTAAAACCCATAAAAACGCCCTCTTTTTTCTTATCCCAACCAGAAACTGAACGAACTAATTGTATGGTTTTTTTAAACCTGTTTACATCATAATCCAACTTACCTACTGGATTTGAGGCAGCTTTATCCAACAGATTCATTCTAAAATCAATGGGATCTTTCTTAAGGTCAAAAGCCACTTCATCGAGAAAACATTGTTCTGCAAAAGCCACAAAATTATGAACGGGAGCACGCCAGGGTCCTGTTGTTACATTAGATTCTTTGTTATGGCCTTCAATTAAAAGATGTTGAATGGCTCCGGCGGGGAAATTATTTTCACGGGTAGGATTGCCTACATTTAAGCCTGCGCCTCTAACGTGAAAGCCTAAAAATTCACCATTTTTATCTATAGCGGCGCGGTAGGTATATTTACAGGCTGGTCTGTAAACCCCTCCTGCCATATCATCTTCTCGGGTCCATTGAACTTTCACTGGGCTTTTAGCCAAACGGGAAATTTTTGCTGCTTCCTCTGCAAAATCTGAACTTAACCTTCTACCGAAACCACCGCCCATTCTGGTCATTTGTACAGTAACGGCTTCAACGGGAAGTCCTAATATTTCAGCTACTTTCGATTGGGATCGCTGAGGGGTCTGTGATGGCCCAATTAATTCCGCTGAACCTTCCTTAACATCAGCAAAGAAGTTCATTGGTTCCATAGCATTATGGGGTAAAAAAGGGCAACTAAAGGACGCTTCAATGATTTTATCAGCCTGACTAAAAGCGGTTTCTGCATCGCCATCTGCCCGAAATGCCTTAGCTGGCTTTTGAGCTAACAGGTCAGTCAACCATTTATCGTGTTGCGCGGTATTTTCAGCCGCTGTTTTTTGAATCCAGGAAACATCAAGCGCTTTGCGCGCTTTTAATGCTGTCCATGTATCATTAGCGACGATAGCGATTTTGTCATCAAAAGGGTAAACGCCGAAAACGCCGGGGATAGCTTTTGCAGCAGCATCGTTTATTTTGTCAGGTATTTGTCCGAATCCAGGAGGCCTTGCGACCACCGCGTATTTCATCCCTGGCTTTTTGATATCGATACCATAGATGGCTTTTCCTGTAAAAATATCTTTATTATCTACGTTGGCAATAGATTTGCCTAAAAGTCTGAATTCACTTGGTTTTTTGAGTATTACCTTGGTTGGCACTGCTTGTTTCACCGCCTCGGCAGCCAGTTCGGCATAAGAAGCCTTTTGATTATTCCCAAGAACCTGACTATTTTCAGTTCTCAGACTATCTAATGAAACCTGCCATTTCTGAGATGCTGCTGCCAGCATCATCATTCTTACTGTGGCACCTGCCTGACGCAAAGTTGCCCAAGAAGCCTTCAAAGAACCACTTCCTCCGGCCACCTGACGTTGATATTTTTTACCATCTAAAGGAGCCTGTTCCACTTTGACTTTTGACCAGTCAGCGTCTAACTCTTCCGCGACAATCATGGGCATAGCCGTTTTAACTCCTTGACCCACTTCAGGATTTGGCGAATAAATGGTAATGAATCCGTCGGGAGATATCAAAATAAACGGATTGAAAGACAATGCTTCATTTAAACCTGGGGTTGATGCTGCGGCATTGGAAGAAGAAAAACCTAATAATAATCCGCCACCTGCTACGGCTGTAACCTTTATAAAGGATCTTCTTGATACTGAAAATTCAGGATTATTCATAATTATCGGGCTTTTTGTGCCGCAATATGTACGGCTTTTCTAATTCTATTATAGGTTCCACAACGGCATATATTCCCAGCTAAGGCTACATCGATATCGACATCGGACGGAGAAGGATTTTTATCGAGAAGCGCAACGGTCGTCATGATTTGACCCGCTTGACAATACCCACATTGAGGTACATCCACTTCTTGCCAGGCTTGTTGCACAGGGTGATCGCCAGATTCACTTAAACCCTCAATCGTTACAATTTTTTTTCCGTCAAAAACAGATACGGGAAGCGAGCAGGAGCGCATAGGCTCACCTTCGACTAAAACAGTACATGCACCACATTGTCCAATACCACAACCATATTTCGTACCCGTCAGTCCCACAGAATCTCTTAATGCCCATAATAAAGGCATTTCAGGATCTATGTCCAATTTCCGCTTCTTACCATTAACATTTAGTGTAATCGCAGCCATGATATATTATTTTTCTGTAAATTTAATCTTTTTTTACACTGAATACTTCCTTAAATGTCTGAAAAAACATTCCTCCATGAAGATAATATTTTTTCATCGCTTATTTTGAAGAATGAAAAGGATATTATTTCCCAAAAAGCCAACTTATACACGGAGGAAGAACTTCTGAACCTATTATCTGAACAGATTCAGCACCTAATGGTTCATGATCGTGAACAGTTATGGAGCCTTTTTTATCGCTTAGATATTACGGACGAATCCATGCGTTTTGTGTTAAACAATACCCCCTCAGAACAACATTCCATTGCTTTGGCTAAGTTAGTTTTAGAGAGGCAAAAAAAACGAATGGAGACTAAAATGACCTACAAACAAACTCCGATAGAAGATGAAGAATGGCGTAGTTGGTAAACTAATGTGCACCATAGATGATAATTAAAACCAAAGGTTATGTTTTCCGAACCTTAAAATACGGGGAACATCAACTTATTACCGATATTTTTACGGAATCTAACGGTCTTTTAACCTTCATTGTCCCCGGTGCCAGAAAAGGGGGTGTTCATTCGAAAGGTATATTTTTACAGCCCCTATCTTCCCTAGATTTAATTATCGAGGTACAAGACGGAAAAAATTTACAAAAAATAAAAGAAATAAAATTTGACAGATTATTCACCAATATTCAAAGCGACCTGCGAAAAGGTGTTATAATATTGTTTTTAGGTGATGTTTTAAGACATTGTGTGAAGGAAAATGCACCAAATAAAGAACTTTATGATTTTATCGATGCTAATCTTCAGTTCCTGGACCAGGCAAACCAAGGATTTTCCAATGTAACCATCTATTTTTTACTGCACCTCACGGCTCATTTGGGATTTTTCCCTGTGAATGAATGGACAGAAACCGATAGTTCTTTAAACTTAAAAGAAGGTTATTTTGAACCCTTTCTTGAGATCAGGGAGTATAACCTGGAGGCTGAACCGAGCAGACTATTAGACCAGTTTATGAACATACCTTTACAGAACATTTCCATCATAAAACTTTCCCGGGACCAGCGTTTATATCTCATCGACAAAATAATATGGTATTACAGATTTCATCTTGATTTTTTCCCGGAACTGAAATCGCTTCCCGTTTTAAAAGAAATATTTTAATTAAATCTTATTTTTATAAACTCTTTACCATATACGCTATTTATTAAACTAATCAATATTCTAATAAAATGGAACCTTTAAACGACCAGGTAATTGACAGAATAGTGGAGATGGCTTGGGAAGACAGAACCTCTTTCGATGGCATTTTCAGGCAGTTTGGTGTCGCTGAAGCAGACGTTATTGCTATTATGCGTCGCGAAATGCATCCCAATAATTTCAAAAAATGGAGAGCAAGGGTTCAAGGTAGAAGCACAAAGCATGAAAAATTGAGGGTAGAGGACGTAAATCGTTTTCATTCCCGAATGCAAAGAACGATTAGCGGAAACAGGAAATCTAAATAATCAGCCCGCTATATATACATAGCCGAAGGCAAAAAGCGCAAGAATGATGCCGTACATAAAAACGGCGTAACAAATTCTTAGATATTTATACTTGACTGCCAGCACTTTACCTAAAAAATATAAATCACGCGTCATCGAGTTATACAAGAAATCATTATCCTGAATCATCTCCATCATACCCTCCTGGAATTTCTCCATTTCCATATTATAGAAATTACCAAAAAAAAGGAGATTAGCCTTTCTGTCTCTTATGTCCTCATCAGTAACTGTTCCGCTCGTCACTTTAGGACGTGTTGATAAGATGGCAAAAACCAGAGACATCAAGCAAACGGCCAGGAGCAGAAAGGTGGGAAAGGCCAGTCTGGGATTCATTTTAAGTTGAGGGAGCAAATTGGACACCACTATGGAAATGATAATGGCCGAAATGCTCAGCATAATATTTGCCTTATTGTCGGCGATGGCACTTAAGTTTATGTGCGTCCTGTAAGTGGCTCTAAACATTGTTTCGACGCCCCTACTCACCTCCGGTTCCCTGGCTTTGTTATTTTTCTTTTTATCTTTTCCCTCTTCTGACGGCGAAATGTTGTTTTTATACTTTAAAAGGAATTTGATATTTTTCTCTTTGCCTTCATCAAAAAGAATGCGGGCAGAGGGCGTGTTGTACTTATGGGCAACCATAAAATTTAATTCTGCCTGAACGAACTGAATTTCCGGTTGAAACTGATTTTCCGTCAACAACCATTCCTGACGCAATCTATTGGACCTGTCCCAGTAATTTTCATTTCCAAGATGCCCAAAATCGGCGTCAATCATAGCCCCTTCCAACCAATCGGTAGGTTGCTGATCTGGCTTTGTGGACAAAATTAAACGTACGACCTTATCAATGGTTTCGTCCGTTATCCCATCGGAATTCGTTGCAAACTGTCTGAAAATTTGTACAGATCGCTCCTCGTGATCTTTTGACCCTCCGGAAAATCCTGTATCGTGAAAAAGGGCGGACAAGAGCAAAGCCTCTTGCTCTTCATCGGAAGGACACTCAACAGAAACAATCCTTTTTGCCGCAGAAAGCACGTCCTGAACATGATTAAAATTATGATATAAATAACTCGACGGAATATTTTCCAGGAAATGTTTTTCTACAAATGCTGTGGCGGTTTCTATTAATATATCGTTCATCCCTCTTTTACATTTTCAGATTACTGTCCGTTTTTAACCTGCTCAAAGTTAAGGTTATTCTTTTCAATCCCGTAAATTATGAAAAATTACAAATTAAATGTTGAAATGACTAAAAAAATAGCCCTAATAACGGGAATAACGGGTCAGGATGGCACCTATTTGACTAAATTATTACTGTCAAAAGGATATGAGGTACATGGAATGCGGCGAAGAACTTCTCGCTTGAATAACGTGAGAATGGATAGCATACAATGGGAAGCTATGGCGGCCAATAGGCAACTTTTCACCCATTTTGGGGACCTTTCGGACGCTGGCATGCTCATAAAGCTGGTGCAGCAGATTCAACCTGATGAAGTGTATCATTTAGCAGCGATGAGTCATGTTCAAGTCAGTTTTGACCAACCTGAGTACACCGCCGATATAAATGCAACGGGAACATTGAGGTTATTGGAGGCCATAAAAATAGCAGGCCTTTGCCAGAAGACAAAATTTTACCAAGCCTCCACGTCGGAACTTTTCGGCAATGCCGCCAGATCGCCTCAAGGTGAAGCAACCCCTTTTCATCCGACTTCACCTTACGCAATTTCCAAATTATTCGCCTATTGGATGACCACCAATTACAGAAATTCTTATGGCTTATTTGCCTGCAATGGTATTTTATTTAATCATGAAAGCCCCTTACGCGATGAATCTTTTGTCACCAGAAAAATCACTATGTCCGTAGTCAAAATAGGTTTAGGAATACAAAAAACACTGTATTTAGGCAATCTGAATGCGAAAAGAGATTGGGGGCATGCAGAAGATTATGTGGAAGCTATGTGGCTGATGCTTCAGAAAAATAAACCCGACGATTACGTTATTGCCACAGGTATCTCCACCTCCGTTCGGGAATTTGTTGAAAAATCATTTGACATTATCGGAATCAAATTACAATTTGAGGGTACTGGTGCCGATGAAAAAGGGTACTGTTTGTCTTCGCAAAACAGCTTATATCATGTTAAAAAAAATAGTTTACTTGTAGCCATTGATCCTCAATTTTATCGACCTACCGACATCGATTGGTTAATAGGCGATACGACAAAGGCGAGGAAGGATCTGCACTGGGAAGCCAGAACATCTATAGATTTCCTGGTTCACGAAATGGTGACATCGGATATACAAATTGTGCTAAACCAAATAGCCACGGTGAAATGAATGTATTATCCAAGATTTATATCGCCGGACATACTGGTTTAGTAGGCTCAGCCATTATTAGAAAACTTGAAATGCGGGGATATAAAAATCTTATCTACAAAACTTCAGCAGAACTGGATTTAAGGAATCAGCAGGCGGTAAACGATTTTTTCGACCATCAGAAACCAGAATATGTATTTCTTGCGGCGGCAAAAGTAGGCGGCATTCAGGCAAATCTCACCTTCAGGTCAGCGTTTATTTATGATAATTTACAAATACAAAATAACGTAATACATGCTGCTCATTTTTGCGGGGTTAAAAAGCTGCTATTTATCGGATCGAGTTGTTTGTACCCCAGATTGGCCCCTCAACCGATAAGAGAACCGGAGTTATTGACTGCTGCCCTGGAACCAAGTAATGAATTTTATGCCATCGCTAAAATTTCAGGCATAAAACTATGCCAGGCATACAAGATGGAATTCGGTTCTAATTTCATTACGGTTATGCCACCCAATTTATATGGTCCAAATGATCATTACGATCTTGAAAACTGTCATGTTTTACCTGCATTAATCCGTAAAATTCACGAGGCAAAAAAGCATGGCAGACCCACTTTATCACTTTGGGGAAGTGGAAAACCCAGAAGAGAATTTCTTCATGTTGATGACCTTTCGGAAGCATTGTTGACCCTTATGCTGAAATATGATGAGCTATCACCCATAAATATTGGAGCAAATGCCGACATTTCCATCCGTCGATTAGCCAAACTTATCAAAGAGATTATTGGCTACCGGGGTCAAATCAAATTCGATGTGACCAAACCAGACGGCACACCTCGCAAGTTATTGGATTCCAGCAAAGCCATACAGTTAATCAACTGGAAACCAAGTATTTCGTTAGAAAATGGGATGAGAGAATTATATGGGAGTTTGGAAGCGGAGGAATGGTATGAGTGAGGATGACAGAGTGCAAGATGGTTGACCAGCGTGAGGGTTGGCAAGCTTAGTACAAAGCGTAAAAACCAAAATGAAACGAATAAGCCAAACTTCTTTCACAACGAGTGAAAGAAGTTTGGCATAACCCTATGAAACACCGTAATCCAAAAAACTACCGATGGAGCTGAATTAGAAGAAATAGTAACGCTGCACTTAAATAAAATGGGATTCTCATTCTAACTTAACCCTACAATGGAAAAATTTACCAAACATAGCATTCAATGGTTTTACAACCTATTATCAGATAAAATTATCTTTGGCAAATCAATAAAAAGTTATGCTCCAAAATAGGTCGAGTTGGCTAAAGATGTTGTAGTTAGTTTAGACCCTATTATACTAACTTTTGAGTACGTTGGTCCCAAAACTAAAGTATCTTATTAATTGATAATATTAAAATTTTAATCATCATGGTCTTTATTCTTTGCCGTAACGAGATAATTACCTTCTGTATATCTAATTTAAACCAATCACGATCATGTAATCATTTTTCAGCATTGGCCTCATTTTAGTATCTTCGCCAAGTGCACTGTTTTTAGGGCGTGTCATGAACCAACAACCAAAGCATGATAACTGCAGAAGACATACAATTGATTGTAGCAAGTGGCGAAGGATACAATGCTGAATTCAAAGTTAGCATTCCATCGAAAGTAAAGGAATTGTCTGAAGAAGTTTGTGCATTTGCTAATGCAGTTGGTGGTGTTTTATTGATTGGTGTGAGTGATGCCAATGAAATAGTAGGTTGTGGTACATTTGATAATGCAAAGCGTTCTGCCATTCAACATAGTTTAAGCGAAATAACGCCTGCTTTACAGTGTTCCTTAAACTTAGTTGAGGTAGCTGGTAAAACAATTGGAGTGATTGAAGTAGCTTCCGGCCCTAAAAAGCCATACGTTTTGTCGGGTGCCATATATGTTCGTATTGGCCCGAATACGCAAAAGCTGACCACTGCGGAGCAAATACGCGACTTCTTTCAACAGTCTGACAGGATTTATTTCGATGAAGTTCCCTGTCCTGCTTTTAACCCCTTAACTGATATTGACCTTGAAGTATTAACTATTTTTAAATTGGAAGCTAACTTGAGTGCAGCGGTTTCCAACAAACAAGTTTATATCAATTTTAAATTATATGCAGAAGCACAACATTTTAAAAATGGCGCTGTGCTTTTCCTGGGGTTTAAACCAGAACAGTTTATAGAAAAGGCAATGATTCGTTGTATTGCATTTCAGGGACTGGATAAACGCTTTATTTTTGATGATCATACTTTTGGAGGACCTTTATACCATCAATTTACCAAGGCCATGCAATGGCTTCGTGGAAAATTAAACGTTGCTTACGATATTGAAGGACAAGGTTCCGGTCCCAGAAAAGAAATATGGGAGATTCCCGAAACTGTATTTAAGGAAACGATTATCAATTCCTTGTCCCATAGAGATTATTACGATAAAGGTGCATTAACTACCATAGAACTATTTGAAAACCGGATAGAAATTAGTAATCCCGGCGGTTTGGTGAGTGCCATTCCTTTGGCTTCATTTGGTAAACGAAGTCATTCCAGAAATCCACTTATTTTTGGCCTTTTTTCCAGAATGCGTTTGGTAGAACAGATTGGATCGGGCATTCCCAGAATCATTAACCTGATGAAAGAGGCAGCATTGCCAGCTCCTCTTTTCCAAAAAGAAGGAATGTTTACCGTTACCTTAATGCGCCCACTAAAAAGTAGGGAGAAAAGTAGGGAGAAAAGTAGGGAGAAAATAAAGGCACTGATTAAGGAAAATCCTAATGTAACAACAATAGAAATGAGTGAAATCATTGGAATAAGTATAAAAGGAATTGAAAAGCAGATTGCCAATCTGAAAAAAGAAGGTATTATTGATCGAATAGGTGCTGACAAGGGTGGTAACTGGAAAATTTTAATACAATAATTTGACCATAGGAAAAAAGTATTCCAACAATATCGCCTTGAGTTTTGCAATGATGAAAAAACGGATAGGAAAGGTCTTTTTGATAGCCTCCATTTACCAGACATTAAAAAGTTAAGGATTTAAAACAATGAATTTTCCCTAAAGCATAAAATCAGATTAAAAATGCTTTCCATTCTTTGCAATTCTGACCCTAAATGAAAAAAAATGCTTTATGCTCTTTTTACCGAAACATTTAAAAATAAACAGGGTAAATTTAGGGTAATTGAAAAATTTGGATTGGGAACATTTTTCTAGGAAACGATAGAATGTAAAAACCAGATGAAATTGACCATGTAATCAGGACCAGATTAGTTTTTCGACCAAATTGGTTATTACGCTTATTTTAAGCTCACATTCTTATCAATCATACCCTTTTTAATGAAGTTTCCTGTTAATATTAGTCCCGGTTCTTGATCATTGATATTTTTTATATTAATAACCAAATATAAAATTTCACCAAAATGGTCGAAGAACCCACTTTCCGTGGAATACACATATAGAGGATTAAGCAGAATAAAAAAAAGGGTATAAAGTAACCAATTTACATATAACCTTCAAGTTCAAACCGAAGACGTTATCCTTAATTCTGTTAATCCTGAAAATCCTGATTCAAAACCAGGGGAAAGCGTGTGAATATTACATGGAAAACTGTTGAAAATAAGACGCAAGGCATCGCGTCTCTAATGGATTTCGTGAAATATAATCGCTGCTGGTCATCAAATTCCTACCTTACGAAGTCGTTATATGTAATCTATGAAATCTCGTTAATTCCTAAGGCAACGGACGTAGGCTCCAACAGACTTATAGTTAGGGTCCCTGCCCACATTGCCACTGCTGGTGTTCAGGTAGCGGAACAAGGCGAAGTCATTGTAGATCTCCGTAGCACTCCAAAAGATAGTGCTGGAGCTAATATCGGCGAAATTACCAACATTAAATCGAAAACCACCTGGGAGAGCGGAAAAACCACTTTCATTCGTTGCTCCAGTATTTGGAGGATACCAAAGTGCGGTTATTGTATCTTTCATCTTACCACCTGCAGTGGGGCTTTGAACAGGACCAACACTTAAAGTTTCTGTTGGTACCAAAAATTGAATTAATGATGTCCACTCTCCATCCGTAGGAACATGCCAACCCATGGGACAGATATTTACAGTATCATTCATTGCAATTACTCCAGCTGTAGATATCCCTTTTACAGCATACCAATTGTATAAGTAGCCATATTTGGAGAGGTTCGAAGGCGTCGTTGCCGTACTATCATGAGCGTAAATAGTATGAGCACCTCTGGTTAAATTTTGCCATGTGGAAGAACTACCACCAGAACCACCAGTGGTATCAAATAGCATCGCAGTACCATTATTATATCTTCTCACTCTTAAATTCTCCTTTGTCCAACACTGAGCACCAATCAAAACCGTATTATAGGAGTTGCCATCAATGTCAGAAATGGTTGTTCCACAAGTGAAAACTGAAACCCCAATAGTTCCCCATACTGGTAAACCTGAGGACATCTTTAAAACTTCACCCTCATTACCAGGAGCTAGAATTACCCAGCTGGTTCCATTAAAAAACATGATATTACCATTTGCAGAACCTACAGGAAAATCAGAAATATCGAGTTTGGTTAAAAATCTGGTTGTCAGATTCAATAAACTGGTGTCCGTTTCATTTAACTCCAAGGCCAATCTCGTTGTCAGATTCAATACACTGGTATCTGTTTTAGATGCATACAAGGCATAAGGTACACTCATGAGTTCTTGTGTTCCCAACAATACATAACTATTACCTCCACTGAAATCTGCTTCCAATTGAATGAAATGTGCTGAATTACCCCAATTAATATTGCCAAATAACCCGCTTATTACTGTTCCACCACCTATCTGAAAACTTATTAATCCTCCTACATCCGTCGTTCTGGTATGTGTTTCAACGTAAACAGCCGGCCCTGTAATAGTGCCTGCTAAAATGGAAATTCTCAAACTCACCGCCTTATTAGATACAACTTCCCCATTTGTATTTCTTAAAACTCTCTGGAAGTTGATCGTTTGGGGTGCCTGCGAAATCCCTATTAAGGGAAAAATTAACAGAACTATAATTCTTAAAATATTCATATTATTATTATAATTCTTTTTTATAATAAAGTTGAATGTACTCTTTATTTTTAAAGCAAAATGTTTTATTTTTTTGAAGTGAATTTAATCCCTTCATTGTTAGGCAAATAATAAACCTGAACTACCCTTGCCTTCGCGCAGCAGCATTCTTTTTTTCCTTATTACTTTTATATTTAACCCTCAAGTTCAAATCGAAGACGTTCTCTTTAATCCTCGAAATCCTGTTAAATCCTGATTCAAGTCAAGATGCCATCGACATCGTTTAATGTTTCACGTAGGGGCGAATTGAATTCGCCCTTTTTTGACCATTACCTATTTTTTTTATTCCATTTACCATGACCAACAGATCATCCATCTATTTAATTAACTTGCGAATACGACTGTAACACGAAGGAAAAACGCCATCGTTCTTCAAATAGGGAAATGTATCTTTATCATGGAAGGGCGAATGCAATTCGCCCCTACGAATGTGATAATTATTATGTACTAACACCTCCCAAATCATGAAATATCCTGATTCAAAACCAGATGAAAGCGGGTAAATATTACATTGAAACCTGTCGCGGAGAAGACGCGAAGCATCGCGTCTCTAATGGATCTGGTGAAATATTATCGTTGCGGGTCATCAAATTCCTAGCTAACGAAGTCATTATCTATAATCTGTGAAATCTTGTTAATTCCTGAGGCAACGAACGGAGGCTCCAACTGTCTTGAGGTCGGGGTCCCTGTCCACGAGACTAACTCCGTAGGACAAGGAGCGGTTCCAGGCGTTGAGGCTATCGTACTCTGTAGCACTCCAAAAGATTGCGTTGTTTCTAATATCGCGAAAAATACCACTATAACCACGATAACCACCTGGGATAGCAGTAAAGCCACTTGAGTTGTCAGCTCCAGTATTTGGCGTATTCCAGAGCATAATAGTACAATCTCTTATAACTTCTTTCATCTTACCGCTTGCTACAAGGGTTCCACCCAAGTAGGTTGTTAAAGTTGTCCAATCTGCATCGATGGGAACATGCCAACCTGTAGGGCAGATATTTTTATAATCTGTACTTCCTGTGGTTGCAATACCTTTTACAGCATACCAATTATATAGGTATCCATATGTGGTTAGGTTCGAAGGCGTCGTTGCCGTACTATCATGAGCGTAAATAGTATGAGCACCTTTGGTTAAATTTTGCCATGTGGGAGACATGCCAGGATAATGAGTAGGAATATTAGGAACAAGAGAACCAGTGGCATCAAATGGAATCGCAGTAAGATCATTGTATCTTCTCACTCTTAAATTCTGAACTGTCCAACACTGTTTGCCAATCGAAACAGAAGTATAGGCATTGCCATCAACGTCAGAAACAGAGGAAACAGACCCACATGCTGACACCAATATAGTTCCCCTGGCAGTATCAGAACTAACACTTGTTCCCGTTATCGGTATAGCATAGTTAAAAGTACCTGAAGCAGATGGTGAGCCACTAATTGTAAGCCTATTACCTGACAAAGCTGCAGTAACTCCTTCAGGCAATCCTATCGTAGTTCCTAAACCCGTTGCATTCGAAGTAGCATGCGTAATAATCGCCATTAAACTATCCAACCTCAAGGTAAGACTTGACGATGCAGGACCAGCTAAAACAATTGACGTTGTTCCATTTCCCCAAACTGGTGAACCTGAGGACATATTTAAAGAATGACCCTCAGCACCAGGAGCTAGGATTACCCAGCTAGATCCATTAAAAAACATGATATTTCCTATAGCAGAACCTGCAGGAAAATCAGAACTATTGAGTTTGGTTGAAAATCTCGTTGTCAGATTCAATAAACTGGTGTCCGTTACATTTAACTTCGTGGAAAATCTCGATGTCAGATTCAAAACCGAAGTATCTGTTTTAGATGCATACAAGGCATAAGGTACACTCATGAGTTCTTGTGTTCCCAACAATACATAACTATTACCTCCACTGAAATCTGCTTCCAACTTTATGAAGTGGGCTGAATTACCCCAATTAATGGTAGCAAAATCTGTGCTTGGTGCAGTTCCAGCACCTATCTGCAAGTTCATTAATCCTCCTGCATCCGTCGTTCTGGCGTGTGTTTCAACGTAAACGGCTTGCCCAGTAATGCTGCCTGATAAAATAGAGATTCTCAAACTCACCGTCCTATTAGATACAACTTCCCCATTCGTATTTCTTAAAACCGACTGAAAGTTGATCCTTTGCGGTGCCTGCGAAATCCCTATTAAGGGAAAAATTAACAGAACTATAATTCTTAATATATTCATATTTTTATCATAATTATTTTTTATAATAAAGTCGAATGTACTCCTTAATTTTAAAGCAAAATGTTTTATTTTTAAATCACGTCAATTTAATCACTTCTTTGTTAGGCAAATAATAAACCTGAACTACCCCTGCCTTCGCGCATCAGCATTCTTTTTTCCTTATTACTTTTATATTTAACCCTCAAGTTCAAATCGAAGACGTTCTTTTTAATCCTCGAAATACTGTTAAATCCTGATTAAAGACAAGATGCCATCGAAATCGTTTGATGTTTCACGTAGGGGCGAATTGAATTCGCCCTTTTTTGACCATTTCCTATTTTTTTATACCATTTACCATTCATCCAACAGATTATCCATCCATTTAATTAACTTGCGAATACGCCTGTAACACGAAGGAAAAACGCCATCATTCTTCAAATGGGGAAATGTATTTTTATCATGGAAGGTCGAATGCAATTTGCCCCTACAAACGTGATAATTATGATGTACTAACACCTTAATAATCATGTAATATCCGTGATTCAAACCCAAGTGAAATAGGGTGACTATTACATGGAAACATATCAAAGAGAAGACGCGAGGCATCGCGTCTCTACGATTTATTACGGTTAATTCTGATTCTGAAGCACCAATACTCCATCGTCAAAAACACCTCCCAAATAAATTTTTCCTTTGTATGGGGCCGCTACGGAAGAACCTGACAACGGATTGCCATCATTCAGATACACTTGGGTTACTACCTCTTTTTGACCTTTTGGAAAGCTTATTTTCAAAACCTCTGAAGGGGATCTCTTTTTGGCATCTTTGGAATGCCCCAGAAAAACAAGCATTTTAGTATGGGCACCTACCCATAAATTACCCTCAATGTCCCATTCCAGATTATCCACTCCGGTATTACACTTTATTTTACCCTTCGCAGAAAATGGTTCCCTGTTATAAGAAAAGATGGATCCATCGGTACAAGCGGCTACATATATCTTACTACCGTCCGGACTTACGGTTATCCCGTTGGCATAGCGAATACCTTCTTCCAGGATGGTCGTCTTTTGTCCATCATAAAAACCTATTTGCCCTGTGCCAATGACTAAAAAGTCCTTCCAACTGGAAACTCCTCCATGGCTGTCGTGGTCATTTGTAAAGTAAAAAGCATTTTTACTGACCGCAACCAGATCATTTGGACTCACAAAATGGTCATCCGAGATAGATTTTACATGGATCAAGGAAGTATCCTTGAATTGGAAAATTTCTATGGTATTTGCATTTTTCCTATGATTGACTGCAAAAAGCCATTGACTGCTATCAATAAGATCATTAAATAAGGAAATACCGTGCGGATGAAAATCTTCCAAATCAAAATCAGCCGTTAATTCTATAGGTTGCGGTGAATCCTGAGAAAGATTCAACAAATAGATAGCTCCCTTTTTCGGCTTTCCAGCTACCGTACTTCTTCTGTCATCAGAGGATACAAAAGCAAAGCCTGTGATCTGATCAATCGTAATGTCCTCTGCACCAATCATCCCATTTATCAGACTCGATTCTTGACGACCTATAATAACCGATTTTTTAAATGCGCCAGCATAATATAGGGTTCTCCCTACAACGAGCAATATTAAAACTAAAGCAAACAATATAATTTTCTTCCAATGCATGACCTTATCCTTTTTATTAAAGATAAGCATAATGGATTGAAATTATTCTTCCACAGTAGCTTTTAACATAAAATTCGCATACTTTCCCGGCGCGATAACCGCATTAATCACTTTAAAGGGTAATTCAACAGAAGGAAGGATATCCAGGGTTTTCAATTGAATCTTAGTGATTGACCGTGGCTCCAGGGTAATTAAGCCCGAATGTTGATGAAAATTCAATTTGCCCTCATTCAACAATAAAAAAGGTGTGTCTGAATTATTTTTCAAAGAAATTTCAAGGATAGAAGAGGTACCAATGTATTCCGCCTTTTGAACAGTTATAGCTGCATTCAACATTGGCGTCATCCACTCTTCCCGACCAATGAGGGTATGATTGAAATACGCCAGCGTTCTTTTGGCAAATAATGCTTCCCGAATACTTTCCTCTGTTTTTTCTTTGGCGAAAACTATAGTGAAAGGTCTGTGCCCGCCTTCGGAAATATTAAATTGCCAATCTACCAAACCATGTATATCGGAAGTTCCCATGATTGTCAGATTATGATCGAGTGCCATTTGAAATGCTTCATCAGAATAAGTGACATCATTTACCACTTCTATGCCATGGAGCAGATTATCCTTAATAAGTTGTTTATGAAAATCAGTTATCCTGGCTACCCCATCTTTTCTTTGCGCAGTCCAGTTCGGATGATTCCAAAAAGTGAAGGCTCCCTGATTTTTTGCTTCCTTAAACACAGTCAAGGCATCTTCCTGCAAAAGTTTATTAGCGTCTTTAATGAAAATGGCATTATTATGTCCTGGAGGCATTCCCCTGGTAATTTCAGCCCCTTTCACCACTAATAATTCATAGGGCTTTGCTATTTTTGAAGCGATGTCAAAGGATTTATTTCTATCAGGATTTGGTATATCATCTTTATGAGGCTGGTATTCCAAATGTTCAGTCATGGAAACGGCATCCAAGCTATCTTTTAATGCTTCCTGTACACGAATATCCGGCCAAACACTTCCATCGGAAAATACAGTATGGATATGAAAATCACAAGAAAGGGATAAATATCCCGGAATGGGTGGGAATTTAGCGACTCTACCATGTTGGTGATTAGATTGACCAGTGGCTAAAACAGAGGACAATACCAATATTGGGATAACAAGAAATTTCATACGCTACCTTTTTTTTCAAAAATAAAAGTAATCCTTTAAAAAAATGGAAATAGTACACTAATTAATATAGAATTAGCCTTGAGTAAACATAGCGTTAAAATTCCTCTTCCCTTTCCATTTTAAGAATCTTTAAATTTTTATCAAACATCCTTCTAAGGTAGGCGGAATCTGATTCGAATAAAAATTTTCGGGACAATTCAATGGGCATTTCTGTTTCATTAGCAAAATTAACCTCTCCATTTTCCTTTAAAATAGCTTGATACACCGCTCTGAAAATAGCTGGATTATTCACTATTTCAGGATCTGAATCTGCAGAAAATCCCCCGGTTTCGAGAAATGGGGGACAATCGACGGTTGTTTCTGAAGAATCAATTTCCAAATAAAAATCCCCTTGAATATATTTTCTTAGACCCGGACTTTGGGCCACCCTATGATAATAAGAGCCAAAAACAGGCAATGCCGTTGCAGCACCCTGACCCAGCGCGGTACTCTTAAAATGAATAGCGGGTAAAGAAGCTCCTACCCAAACGCCTGTTACCAAATTGGGAGAAGCGCCCATAAACCAGCCATCTGAATTATTTTGAGTGGTTCCTGTTTTACCAACCAGCGCCATTTTCAATCCAAAAACACTGCGCAATCTTCCACCTGTACCTTCATTAACTGTCTTTTTTAACATTGGAATTAAGGTAGCCACCGTAAAAGGATCAATGACCTGTTTGCTCGCCTGTCGGGGAGCTGAATAAATAAGCTCTCCCTCTTTGGTTTCAATACGCAGCAAATAATGAGGAGCAGATTTTATGCCTTTGTTAACCAGGGTAGCATAGACATTAGTCATTTCATACAATGATAATTCTGCAGAACCTAAAGCAATAGATGGTGCTTTAGGGATTTTAGAAGTAATACCCAACGCCTTTCCCATTTCTCTAACCTCCTCAATACCCGTTGCCAAAAGGACTTGAACCGCAATGGTATTTATAGATTTACTTAGCGCGCCCGCCATAGAATAAAAGCCGCCATATACATTATCGGAATTTCCAGGTTTCCAATCTTCATATTCAGGATAAATAATTTGTTCATTCGGATAATAAGTACAAGGATTTAATCCCTCTTGGATAGCTGCTGCATAAACAATAGGTTTAAAAATAGAACCTACCTGCCTGTTTGCATGAACATGGTCATATTGATTATACCCAAAATGATTTCCACCAATCCATGCTCTGATGGCACCACTTTTCGGATCTATGGAAAGCAGGGCAGCCTGTAACATTTGTAATGAAATCTTTAGGGAATCCAAGGGAGAAATAACTTTCTGAACAGACTGCAACTCGTTCCATGCGAACATCTGCATAGGCACGGGTGTATTAAAATTTTCCTCTATTTCTTCCCGGGTAGCGCCGGTGTTAAGTAATTGTTTGTATCTGTCTGTTTGCTTTACTATATTCCACAAAAAGGCATCATTTCCCCAGGGCTTCCCGTTTCGCCATTCTCTAAAAAAACCAGCTTGAATTTGCGGCATTTGTTCTTTGACCGCCTGCTCCGAGAACAACTGCAAGTAATAATCGACGGTTGTATAAATCCTCAACCCATCGGTATAAAGGCTATAATAATTACCATCTCTTTTCTTTATATTCCCTACTATTTGTTCCAATTCAGGTCTTATATATTCTCTGAAATAAGAGGCAAGTCCCGCATTTCTACCCTGAGGATTATATCTTAGACGCAGGGAAGTTCTACTCAATTTCTGATAGGCTGTTTCGGTTAAATAGTTGTATTTGACCATTTGTGACAATACAGTGTTTCTCCTTTTTAAAGCTCTTTCTGGATGATTAACAGGGTTATACAAACTGGGGCCTTTAAGCATTCCCACCAGTAAAGCCGCTTCTGCAATACTTAGTTTGGTAGGTTTTTTACCGTAAAATGTCTGTGATGCAACATTTATGCCGTAAATAGTACCCCCAAAAGGGACTGTATTGAGATATAAATTCAGTAGTTCTTCCTTTGTGTAAATTTTCTCCAGTCGCTGGGCCGTAATCATTTCTCTGAACTTATTGACGGGCATGCTGGCCAGCCAGTAAGATTTTCGTGGAAACAAATTTTTCGCCAACTGCTGACTTAAAGTACTCCCACCTCCAGACGATTCATTCATTAAAAGAATAGACTTGAAAAAGACCCTGAAAAGTGCTCTGATATCAATGCCTTTATGCTCGAAAAAGCGGGTATCTTCTGTGGCAAGTAAGGCATGGATCAAGTAAGGAGGGATTTCTGAAAATTGAACATCCACCCTATTTTCTACATAATACCGACCCAAAACTTTTCCATCAATGCTCATGAGCTCCGATGAATTAGCTTGTTTAATACCTTTTAATTCTGCGTAATTTGGTATTGGACCAAAAATACCCAGATAAATCAAGGAGAGGAAAATAATGAGACCCGAGACTCCCCAAATAACAGACCTGATGGCCCATTTTTTAAGTTCTTCCTTGTCTTTAATCACTGTTTTACCTTTCAAAGCCATGTAGAAAAAATAATGAGGGAAATATAAAGCGAAGGTAATGATTCTAATTAAACCTTCTACTTTTCCTAAACATTTTATCCATACCGTACCAAACATTAGGTACGAATTACTATCCATATTTTTTTTGAAAAATAATTGATTTTACTATTGAACTTTCGGCTTAAAACAACCTATATTTGCATTTATTAAGATTAAGTCTAAATAAATACACAGAGAATTTTCTCTTGTCAAAAATACAAAACCGTGAAAAAACGATTCCTCTTCCCAGCACTCGTTTATAGTTTAAACTTATTTAGTCAGGCGCCTAATCAGGACACTATAAAAAGTCAAGAGCTTGATCCTGTGGTTATTGTTGGAGACAGAGCAAAATATATTGCGGGTTCCGGTCAGTACATCAACACCTTAAAAATAGAGAAGCTGAATCAACCCAATGTGAATAATGTGCTTCGTATTGTTCCTGGTGTCAATGTTAGGGACGAGGAAGGATTCGGCTTAAGGCCCAACATAGGCTTGCGAGGTACCCCCGTTAACAGAAGTGCAAAAATCACCCTCATGGAAGACGGCATTCTTATTGCACCAGCACCTTATGCCGATCCTTCCGCGTATTATTTCCCTACCTTTTCGCGGATGCAAGGGATTGAAGTATTGAAAGGGAGCAGCCAAATTAAATACGGCCCATATACCATTGGAGGGGCTATTAATCTTCTTTCTACAGGTATTCCTAACACCTTCAAAGGTTTTGCCCAAGTAGGATATGGAAGTTTTGGAACGAACCAACAAAGGATCTGGGTTGGGGATTCACGCAAAAATATTGACTATGTTTTCGAAATAAACCGCATGGCTTCTAATGGTTTTAAAGTTTTACAGAATGGAGAAAACACAGGTTTCGACAGAAGGGATGTGATGGGCAAAATTCGTTGGCACACCGATGAAGAGGCAAAAATAGCTCAGTCTGTCATGTTGAAAATGGTGGCCAGCGTAGAAGAGGGTAATGAAACTTATCTTGGATTAACTTATGAAGATTTTCAGAAAAACAGGTTAAGCAGATATGCTGCAACGCAAAAAGATATATTAGATTTGAATCATAATCATCTTTCCCTGACGCATACTATTTCACCTATGGAAGGATTAAAATTTCATACAACAGCTTACTATTCATTTACCTACAGAGATTGGGCCAGGGTGAATTCCATCGCTGGACAGTCCCTAAACAATATTTTACAAAATCCAGCCTCCTTCGCCAACGCTTATCAGGTTATGACTGGAAATGCTAACGGCGCTATTGATTATCAAAGTGCAGAAAGAAACTTTTTTTCAAAGGGTATCCAAACCAATGCGCAATATTTATTTGTTAAAAATGATTGGACGCATAAAATACAATTTGGTATTCGTTATCACCTAGACCAGGCGGACAGATTTGCGACGCGTTCAACTTACAACATGACCAACGGAACCATGATTTTATCTGCGGCCGGAATAAGAGGAAATCAAGAAAATCAAATTAGAAACGGGCAGAGCTTAGCTACTTTCTTAAATTACGATATAAGTTTCAAGCGCCTGAAAGTAAGTCCTGGCGTAAGGTATGAAAACATACAATTTGATTTTCAAAATTACGGAACCGCAGATAATGCCCGTTTAGGTACGGTACTTAGATCGGCAGAAAACCAATTAACGGTTATTTTACCCGGTATTGGTCTGCATTATTGGTTGAACGAAAATATGAATCTGCTGGGTGGCATTCACAAAGGATTTTCCCCTCCTGGTATGCCTTCTGTATCAGCAACAGGCGGGCAGGCAAAAATGGAAACCTCTGTTAATTACGAATTAGGATATCATTTTGAAAAAAATGGATATTCTGCACAAGTGGTCGGATTCTATAATAACTATTCCAATATTTTAGGTTCTGATAACATGTCCGGTGGAGGTGCAGGCACGGGAGATATGTTCAATGCTGGAAACGCAAATATCCAGGGGATAGAAATTAGTTTTGAAGGTAATTTACTTTCCAATAAGAATAATCCGTCGGGTGTAAGCTTTCCTGTTAGCCTGGCCTACACCTTCACAGACGCGCGATTTCAAGAAACTTTTATCAACGAAGGAGGGGATTGGGGAACAGGTAGAATAAATCAAGGGGATAGAATTCCTTTTATTACCCCACATTTATTAACGGTAAACGTGGGTATGGCGAACCAGAAATTTGATATTACCCTAAGCAGTCGATTTACGGGAATAACCAGGGTAAAGCCGGGGGCAGGCTCACCCATTATTCCTACTTCCCTTGTAAAATACGCCGACGTAAACGCATTGGCAGGATTTTTAATCATCGATCTTTCAACCAATTATGATGTGACTAAATCGTTAACGGCTTTCGCCACCATCAATAACTTAACTAATAGTAAGGCTATAGTTGCCAACCTGCCTCAAGGTTACAGACCCAATATGCCTTTAAGCTTTAACACGGGTTTAAAAATCAGTTTTTAACCTCTGCACTAAATATTTAGTTAGAACATTAAATGATGTCTTTCTCTAGGAGACAATCAAAATAGGTATTTTAGTAGAGAAATTTAATACGTACAGAACGAAAGTTATCTTTTCCAGCCATTGGAAAGATAACTTTCATAAGATGGTAAAAAAAGGTATTTTTGTCATAGAACCGACAATTTAATCTTTTCTTATTTTACCTCGTATTCTTTACCAATGAATTACTTAAAGTCTGCCGCCCTCCTATCGTATCTTGTTTTTAGCTTGCTAAGTTGTCATCCGAGGTATCCGGGTACTTTCGAAAATGCCGTTCGTTATCAAATTAACGACTCCATTCCCGAGGATAAAAAATTGCTGGCTTTGATTGCCCCATACACTGAAAAGCTGAATGCTACCATGTTGTCTGGCTTAGCTCCACTTTCGGGAGAATTAAAATTGGGTAAACCTGAGTCAACCCTTGGAAATTGGATCACTGATATTTTACAACGTTACATCACAGAAACAAAAGGCATAAAATGTGATTTTACACTAAGTAATTATGGAGGAGTAAGAAGTAATTTTATCAAACAAGATAGTTTGCGCGTCGGTATGATATTTGAACTACTTCCTTTTGATAATGAACTATTGGTTTTAGATTTAAAAGGAAGTGACATTGAGGCGCTTGTCAGATATATGGCAAAAAGCGGATTTTGGCCAGTAAGTAAAGGGCTTCAGATTCTTCAGACAGACAATAAGATAGAATGGATAAAAATTCAGGGCAAACCTTTGGTGCCTGAACAGATATATAAAGTTCAAATGCCTGACTATGTGGCAAATGGGGGTGAGGGTACTACATTTTTAGCCAATGCCCCAAGAGAAAAAACAGATATGTATATGAGGGAGGCGGTCATTGAACAATTACGTATTGAAACTAAAAAAGGGATTATTCAACAAGGAATGCTTGATGAAAGAATTCTGATAAGAAATAATTAATATGAGAAGGAGAAACTTTATTAAATACGCTGGAGCAGGCCTCATCGTTACCGGAACCAATCCTGCCTGGGCTTTCCGATCCCTTAAACCGGAAAGTAAGAAATTGACTATTCTGCACACCAATGATTTCCATAGTAGAATCGACCCGTTTCCTCCTGGGAGTGGTCGGAACTCATTACAAGGCGGTGTAGCCAGAAAATCGACCTTAATTCAACAAATCAGAGAAAAAGAGGAGAATTTATTGCTTTTCGATTCTGGCGATGTATTTCAAGGAACGCCCTATTTTAATTTCTTTGCAGGCCAATTGGAAATGCAGATCATGGAATTATTAAAATATGACGCATTAACTCTTGGCAATCATGATTTTGATGGAGGCATTGAAAATTTGGCCAAGCAACTGGAACAAGTCAGCTTTCCCGTATTATGCGGTAATTATAATTTTACCAATACCCCAATGGAGGGAAAAACCAAACCTTACCATATCTTTAAAAAAGATGGGCTTCGCATTGGCGTTTTTGGTCTGGGCATTGAATTAAAAGGTTTAGTTCCTAAAGATCTTTATACCAATACTATTTACGAAGACCCCATTGAAAAAGCCAATTATTATGCAAAATTGCTTAAGGTAGAGGAAAAATGCAATCTCGTTGTCTGTTTAAGCCATTTAGGATATCAATATTCGGAAGACAAGGTAAGTGATGTTACCATGGCTGCTGCTACTGAAAATATCGATGTTATCCTTGGCGGTCACACGCACACTTTTCTGCCTGCCCCAACAAAAGTTGGCAATCTGGCTGGAAAAACGGTATATGTTAATCAAGCTGGCTGGGGAGGAATCCTATTAGGCCGATTAGATTTTGTTTTCCAGGGGGATAAGCCTGTTGGATTAGCCCATTCAGAAAATATTAGTGTGGGCGAAAAAAATTGGTTAGTCTAACGTCCCTATATTTTAAATAAAATGTACAGCCAGATAATAAAGCAGGATAGATCAAGTACATTTTCTCAAATTTACATTCAGATTGTTTTTGCCGTTAAAGGAAGAGCAAGCCTTGTGAGTAAATCTTGGGAAGAGGAATTGTATAAGTTTGTGTCTGGAATTGTAACTAATAAGGGTCAAAAATTGCTTGCCATCAATGGAATGCTTGATCATATTTATATTTTTATAGCCATGAAGCCAACCTGCTGCCTGTCTGATTTAGTTAGAGAGATCAAAAAGGGGAGTAATGTATATATAAAGGAAAATAATTATGCTCTTCCAATTTTCAATAGCAAGAAGGATTTGGCGCATTTTCATATAGCCAATCCAGTGTAAGGAATGTGATCAGTTATATTCTAAAGCAAAAAGAACATCATAAAAAGAAAACCTTCAAAGAGGAATACATTGAATTTTTAAGAAATTTTGAAATCGAATATAAAACGGGTCACCTTTTCGAATGGATAGATTAAAATAATATTTTGCCGCCAGGGACCAAATGGTACAATTGGGAAATGATTCCGCCAGGGACCAAACGGTACAATAAAAAAAAATGATGCCGCCAGAGACCAAATAACTAGATACATGTGACCCCTCTGGGGTCAGGTCCGCAAATATAAATGACCCCAGAGGGGTCACACGTTTATAGCCTTTTTGGCGCCAGCGACATAATCGATCAATAAAACATTTTTTGCCGTCAGGGATCAATTGGATCAATAAAACATTTTTTGCCGCCGGGGCATAATCGATTGATTGACATTTTTTTGCCAAAGGCAAGCAAAATCTGCCTTCACATCAATATGCCGGCATCGGCAAAACTCAAATAACCGGCATCGGTGTAAATGATGTGATCAATAATTTTGACATCAAGGTCATTCCCACAAGACATGAGTCTTTTTGTAAGATTCAAATCTGCGTCACTGGCAGCTAAATTTCCCGACGGATGATTATGGCCCAAAATGATATAAGAGGCAAAATTTTCAAGGGCATGTCTGAAAATAATTTTTGGATCAACCATAGTACCCGAAACACCTCCTATGCTAATTCTTTCTCTACCTATGACCTTATTGCTTCTATTTAGCAAGATAATCCAAAATTCTTCCACCTGAAGATCGACCATCACAGGTTTAAATATTTCATAAGCATCAACACTCGATTTAATTTGCGTCCTAACGGTAATTTTTAATTCCGATCGTCTCTGTCCCAATTCTAAGGCGGCTGAAATTAAACTGGCCTTAGCGGGACCAACCCCTTTGAATCGGCAAAGGTCTTTAATCGACGCTTTACTTAAGGAAGATAAATCGTCATTAAACCCCTTCAATAATCGATGTGCCAATTGAACTGCATTTTCTTCAAACGAACCAGACCCTATTAAAATGGCTAATAACTCCGCATTTGACATTTCTTTTTTACCTCTCATTTTTAATTTTTCCCTTGGTCTTTCAGCTTCCGGAAGCGTTCTCATAGTTATATGAACCTGAGGATATACTGAATCTGTTAAATCTGTTGCCATATAATGCTTACTTTTGTGTTAATGAGATCTGAATTGAGTGCAATGTCTATATTAACCAACAAATGCAATAGGACAGAATTCAGGTTTTTTACGCTACAAAAAATGGTTGATTTTTGTTAATTAATCATTCAAAGAATTGATTTTAAATAGGATAAATTAATTATTTTGGCAGAAGGACAAACGTTTAAAAAAGAAGAACGATTAAAAAGCAGAAAAGTGATTGGTCAACTGTTTCGCTCGAAACAAAGCCTGGGTCACTATCCATTTCGTCTTTTATGGGCTAATATTCCCTCTACTCATTCATTGGAAAATCCCGTTTTATTTACCCAAAGTGTCCCAAAAAAGAAATTCAAACATGCGGTAGATAGAAATCTTATCAGACGGAGAATCAGAGAAGCATACCGTTTAAATAAAGCAACATTTTACGCCAATTTTCCCGCAGAAAATGATGAACAAATAGCCATCATGGTTATCTATATAGCCACTGAAACCTTGCCTTTTTCCAGCATTGCCATCGCCATGGAAAAAATGCTTCATCGATTTCATAAAATGAAAAATAAACCAATAAAAGAAGTTTAACATGAGAAGTAAACTATTGATTGTAGCCTTTTTACATCTAACTTTTGTTTTGTCTGCACAAAGGAATCTACAATTCTTACAATTAGAAAAAGTAGGAAGTATGAAGGTTACTAAAATTTCTCTGGGCAGTGTCATCACCTATTCCATTAAAGACGGACAAGGCTGGTACTCCTCCGAAATAGCCGACTTTTTGTATAAAGACCAACTTATAGCTATGGCCGACAGAACTATTCCATTAAATGAAATTACTGCCCTGCGATATGATAGAACCTGGCCAAAGGCTATTGGCAGACAAGTGGGTCTATTTGGCCTATCTTGGTCGGGATATGCCTTTGTCGGTACCTTGACCGATGGAAGGCCAGAGACAAGCTACAGGGCTTCCGATGCAATAGTAACAGGAAGCGCCCTCGCCGTGGGTTTATTATTGCCAAAATTAATTTCGTTTAGAGTTAAAAAAATTGGCAAAAAATATAGGCTCAGGTTATTAGACCTAAGACCTGAGTGATATTTTTTAAATTTTTTTAAATAAAAAAAATAAATAAATGCCTTTACATTCTTTTGTAAAGTAAAAAAAAGGTCATTTTTGCGAAGTTAATTTTTTAAAAACACGAGTATGTCAAGCGAACAAACTATCCCGTCAGAAAAATCAGTTTCTGAACGCGCTTCAGATTTAATCAGAATTCTTTCCGCTTCTATGGTTGAGCGCGCACAATCAGGTCATCCTGGAGGACCAATGGGCGGAGCTGATTTTATGCACATACTCTTCACAGAATTCATGGTTTTTGACCCTGAAAATCCACGCTGGCCGTTTAGAGATCGCTTTTTTCTGGATCCCGGACACATGTCAGCTATGTTATATGCCCAAATGGGTCTTTTAGGATTTTACACTCCTGACGATTGGAAGCAATTCAGACAATGGGGAAGTCCAACGCCTGGGCATCCTGAAAGAGATTTAGATAGAGGCATTGAAAACACCTCCGGCCCTCTTGGCCTGGGTCATGCCTTTGGTGCCGGTGCAGCCATAGCAGAAAGATTCCTGGCCGACAGATTTGGCGAATGGCTCTCTCATCATACTTATGTCTATATATCTGATGGGGGCATTCAGGAAGAAATTTCGCAAGGTGTTGGTCGCATTGCTGGTCATCTTGGTCTGGGAAATCTCATTCTTTTTTATGATGCAAATGACATTCAACTTTCCACCAGGGTCGAAGATGTTACAAATGAAGATACTGCTGCTAAATATAAATCATGGGGTTGGGATGTTCAAACCATTGTAGGAAATGACCATCAGGCTATTAGAAATGCTTTGCGTCAGGCAAAAATGGTAACAGATAAGCCTTCCATAATCATTGGAAAAACAATTATGGGTAAAGGTGCCGTTACCGCTGAAGGAAAATCTTTTGAAGGTGAGGTAGAAACCCATGGTAAACCTTTAGGAAAATCGAACGCGTCATTTCCTGAAACTATAAAAAACTTAGGCGGCGACCCTGAAAATCCTTTCCTCGTTTTTCCGGATGTCGCAGAATATTATGAAGCGGTTAAAGAAAAATGTATCAATGCCGCTGGAAGGAAGAAGGATGAGGAAATGGAATGGAGACAGGCAAATGTAGAAAAATCATTACTCCTCGATCAATATCTAAATGGTATTTTACCGGAACTCGATTGGGAAAATATTATTCAAAAACAAGGTGACGCCACCCGGTCTGCTTCAGGAAAGGTGCTGGAATTATTTGCCTCGAAAGTAGGAAATATGATCGTCGCTTCGGCCGATTTATCAAATAGCGACAATACTCAGTCTTTCTTAAATAAAACAAAAGCCCTTAAAAAAGGAGATTTTTCCGGTTCTTTCCTCCAGGCAGGTGTTTCAGAACTTACTATGTCTGCCCTATCGGTTGGTATGGCGCTTCATGGTGGGGTAATTCCCGTTTGTGCTACCTTTTTCGCGTTTTCCGATTATATGAAGCCCGTTTTACGTTTGGCTGCCCTTATGGAAATTCCTACTATTTTTATCTGGACTCACGACTCTTTCAGGGTGGGCGAAGATGGACCAACCCATCAACCAATAGAGCAGGAAGTTCAATTGAGATTACTAGAAAAATTACATAATCATTCTGGAAAACCGGGTTTTCTTGCTCTTAGACCGGCAGATGCCGATGAAACTACAGTGGCATGGAAAATGGCAATCGAAAATACAGAAACACCCACTGGATTAATATTATCAAGGCAGAATATTGTCTCGCTACCAGCTACTAATGGGGTTTCCAGATATAATAATGCCCTCGGTGCTCAAAAAGGTGGTTATATCGTGTCTGATTGTGAAGGAAAACCTGATATCGTTCTTGTTGGAAATGGTTCTGAAGTGAGTACGCTTTATGCCGGTGCTCAATTATTAAAAGAGAGGGAAAATAGAAAAGTAAGACTTGTTTCTGTTCCTTCTGAGGGTTTGTTCTTTAGCCAGTCTAAAGAATATCAAGAAAGTATTTTGCCAAATGATGTTCCCAGACTTGGTCTTACGGCTGGTCTTCCCGTAAATTTAGAGGGAATTGTTGGACATAACGGTGTTGTATTAGGATTAAGACATTTCGGATATTCTGCTCCGGCCGATGTGCTGGATGAAAAATTTGGATTTACCGGTGAGCGGGTTTTTGTCGCGGCGAGTAATTTGTTAGCTTCTCATTCATAAATAAACCTATAGTTCTATGAAATTTTTTATTGATACGGCCAATTTAGATCAAATTCAACAAGCGAAGGAACTTGGTGTATTGGATGGCGTTACAACCAATCCATCATTAATGGCTAAAGAAGGCATTAAAGGAGATGCTGCTATTTTAGCGCACTACAAGAAGATTTGCCAATTGGTTTCTGGTGATGTTAGTGCTGAAGTTATTGGTACTGACTTTGCAACTATGGTAAAAGAAGGAAAAATACTAGCCGATCTGGCACCTAATATTGTTGTGAAAGTCCCAATGACGGCTGACGGTGTAAAAGCTATTTGTCATTTCACTTCTTTGGGTATTAGAACTAACTGTACGCTTATTTTTTCAGCGGGTCAGGCTATTTTAGCTGCTAAAGCCGGTGCTACTTATCTTTCTCCATTTGTTGGTCGATTAGATGATATTAATTGGGAAGGTATGCAATTGATTAGGGATATTGCAGATATTTATACGATTCAAGGTTATGAAACAGAAATTTTAGCTGCTTCTATACGTAATTCTAGACATATCGTTGATGCTGCCCGTTCTGGGGCCGATGTGGTTACTTGCCCTTTATCGGCTATCATGGGGTTATTGAATCATCCATTAACCACCATTGGATTAGAGACTTTCTTAAGCGATTATAATAAGAGCCAGGCATAAAGGGTTAGAGTTGTGTACTGGGTGGAGCGTCTTTTTTTGACGCAGGGTTTGCAGAGTTCTGCGCAGGGTTTCGCAGGGTTTGATTCGTACTAGGTGGAGCGTTTTTTTTGACGCAGGGTTTGCAGAGTTCTGCGCAGGGTTTCGCAGGGTTTAAGCTGTACTTGTTTGCGTTTTTTTTATAATCCGTTAACGACTCTTCGAATGCCGAATTTCAAACTTTTTACATTAAAATTTATCAGGAGACCCAGTTTACACTTGGATAATTTCAGATAGGTAAGCAATTGGGCGAAGTGAAGGTCGTGAAAAGCCTCTACGGCTTTTATTTCTACTACCACTTTGTTTTCAACGAATAAATCTATTCTATATCCGGCCTCTAGTTTAACGTCGTGATAAACTACGGGCATGGGTCGCTGTTTGCTTACGAGGAGGCCTGCCTGCATTAGTTCATAATATAGGCAGGCTTCGTAGGCATTTTCCAATAGACCTGGACCTAATTCGGTATGTACCTTCATGGCACAATCTATAATAGAGGTAGAAATTTCATTTTCAGTCATTCGAAATACGATTAAATAGGAAGGTAAGGGCTACCTTGAATAACCGATCTGGAAATGACTATTTGTTGAATCTCCGACGTTCCCTCATAAATTTGGGTAATTTTAGCATCTCTCATTAATCTTTCTACGTGATATTCCTTCACAAAACCGTAACCGCCGTGTATTTGAACGGCTTCGATGGTTGTTTTCATGGCCACTTCAGAGGCGAATAATTTTGCCATGGCACTAGCTGTATTGTAGGGGAGGCCTTCATCTTTTAGCCAGGCAGCGCGATAAACCATTAATTTTGCTGCTTCAATATCAGTGGCCATTTGAGCTAATTTAAAGCTAATACCCTGGTGTTGGTTTATGGGCTTACCAAAAGCCTCCCTTTCCTTACTATAAGCCAAAGCGAGTTCATAAGCGCCACCAGCAATACCTAAAGCCTGAGCGGCGATACCTATTCTTCCTCCATCGAGTATCTTCATTGCTATTTTAAATCCTTCCCCATCACTTCCTAATATATTCTCTTTTGGTACCTTCACGTCTGTATAAGTGATAGAAGTTGTATCAGAAGAGCGAATGCCCAATTTATCCTCTTTGGCTCCAATTTCAACACCATCCCAGGCAGATTCGACCAAAAAAGCACTAATGCCCGCGGTACCTTTCCCAGGTTCGGTTTGCGCGATAACTATATGCAATTTCGAGGTACTTCCGTTGGTAATCCAGTTTTTTGTCCCATTTAACAAAAAATGATCCCCCATATCTGTTGCCTGGGTACGTTGATGAGTAGCATCACTTCCCGCTTCGGGTTCAGAAAGACAAAACGAACCAATCCAATCCCCTGAGCTTAAAAGCGGTAAATACTTTCCCTTTTGTTCTCCTGTACCATAATGTTCAATACCCCAACAAACCAATGAATTATTAACAGACATAATAACAGAACAGGAATTATCTACTTTTGAAATTTCCTCCATCGCGAGGACATACGAGACTGTATCTAAACCACCTCCACCAAATAGAGGGTCTACCATCATACCCATAAAGCCAAGTTCAGCCATTTGTTTTACTTCATCAAAAGGATACTGCATTGTGGTATCTCTCTGAATGACACCAGGCTTACAAAATGTACGGGCAAATTCCCTGGCAGCCTCCTGAACGGAAATCTGTTCCTCTGTTAATTTAATATTCATTTATTTAATTTTTATTGTTAGCGAATTTACGCTAAAAATATTAAATTTGAGTGAGCACCTTAAATATTAGCGGAATCTTAGGATTACCTTCCAAGAATTTTTTTAAAAATTTTCACTTTATCATTCAAATTAATTAATTTGTCATGAAAAAAAGCACAATTAGACAGCCATTTCTGGTGTTTTTGGGAATGCTCATCAGCTTTTCTGTATTTTCCCAAAAGACGATTACTGGAAAGATTTCCTCTGCGTCTGACGGTTCAGCATTAGAAGCCGCGGCAGTCTCTGTAAAAGGTACCACAGTAGGAAGTATTACGGACGAAAATGGTAAATATTCCATTCAAGTTCCGGCTGGATCTACCGTACTGGAATTCAGTTATACTGGATTTATAAGCCAGGAAATTACCATTGGTGACAAATCTGTCATCGATGTTGTTTTAGAAGAAGGCGTACAACTTTCTGATATTGTCGTTATTGGCTCCCGTTCACAAACGAGAACGAAGATTGAATCGGCAGTTCCTGTTGATATTATCCCCATGAAGCTAATCATAAATGATGTGGGTCAGGTTGATCTGAATCAAATTTTGACATTTATAGCTCCTTCATTTCAATCGGCAAGACAGACTATTTCTGACGGAACAGACCACATTGATCCTGCCCAGTTGAGAGGATTAGGATCAGATCAGGTTTTGGTTTTAATTAACGGAAAGCGACGTCATCAATCTGCCTTAGTCAACGTAAATGGAACGGTAAACAGAGGTCAGGTTGGTACTGACTTGAACGCCATTCCTGCCAATTCCATTGAACGTGTCGAAATATTAAGAGATGGTGCGGCGGCACAATATGGTTCCGACGCGATTGCCGGGGTTATCAACATTGTATTGAAAAACGAAACGGGTGTTTTAAGCGGCAATGTCTCTTATGGTCAGCACGTTAGTTCTTATGCAAAAAACTATGTAATAAACAAAGGGGTAAATGACCATGTAAATGTCAGAGATGGTGCGGCTACACAGGTTGCCCTGAATTATGGCTTTAAATTAGGTTCAAAAGGTATATTGAATTTAACGGGCGAATACACTAAAAGAGACATATCGAATAGATCAGGTACTTACACGGGTCAGATTTATCCTTCCGTTGGTGGCTTAGTTAAGGATGATTCAATTCTTTCTGCCAGAGGACTGAATAGGGACGATTTTGATATGAGAATTGGTAATTCGAAGATTAATGGCGGTGGCGTCATGTATAATTTAGATTTACCCATCAATGATAAAACTACTTTTTATGCCTTTGGCGGTTACAATAGAAAAGCGGGAGAAGCCGCTGGTATTTACAGATACCCTAATGCCGTTCCAGCGTCTGTCAGAGGCCTGGTTTTGTCAAGTAGCTTCTATCCTAATGGATTTTTGCCGTTAATAAACTCAACCGTAGTAGATTTCTCAACGGTGGTAGGATTAAAGGGAAAAGCTGGTGAATGGTTCTATGATTTGAGTAACACTTATGGAAGAAATGTTTTTGATTTTGGCGTTTCTAACTCTGTAAACTATACTCAGGCGCTTATTTCAAGCACACCTCAAAGAGAATTTGATGCTGGTGGTCTTACTTTTTTACAAAATACGATAAATGCTGATGTTTCTCGCTCATATAAAGTTTTAAGTGGGTTAAATACGGCCTTTGGAGCAGAATACCGGATAGATCAGTTTGATATCAGAGCGGGTGAAGAATCATCTTACAAAAATTATAACACTGCGGCAGGTATTGCTGCGGGTGCTCAGGTTTTTGCTGGGTTTTTACCGTCAAATGAAGGAAGTAATGCAAGAAATAACGTTGCTTTTTATGCTGACGTAGAGCAGGATTTTTCTAAGAATTTTATGCTTGCCGGTGCACTTAGATTTGAAAACTATTCAGACTTTGGCAGCACTTTTAATTATAAGTTGGCTTCCCGTTTAAAATTAACGGACAAGATTTCACTTCGTGCCAGTACCAGCACTGGATTCCGCGCCCCTTCTCAGCAACAAAAGTATTATGCAAAAACAAATACTTTATTTGTCGCTTCGCCTGCCGGCTTAGTGCCTGTCGAGAGTGGAACATTTACCAATGACAGTGAGCCAGCTAAAATATTAGGCATTCCTGAACTTAAGCAGGAGACTTCCATTAGTTATACCATAGGTGCTACGGCGCGAATTACTGAAAATCTTGAATTTACCGTTGACGCTTATCAAATTGACATCAATGACCGCATTGTTTTAACTAATAACTTTACTGCGGGTGGAGATGCTGCATTAAAGGCTAAATTAGATGCTGCCAATGCAGGTGCTGCCAACTTCTTTACCAATGCCATTGATACCAGAGCCAGAGGTATTGAATCTGTTTTGAATTATACAAAGAGAATTAATACAAAAAGTGATATCAGATTGACCCTTGCGGGCATATTCATTCAGAATGAAGTGATTAAAGATGCAACGGGCAAACCTATCATTAAAGCTTCTGACATACTAGTTAAAACCGGACAATTAGGATCTTATTTCAACAGAGAAGACCAAAGTCGTGTTGAAGTAGCTAACCCACAAAGTAAAATTAGCGCGATGATAAATTATAGAAATGGTAAATTCAGTTCTATGTTGAGAGTCGTTCGTTTTGGAGAAGTTACTTATCTTGACCCATCAATCAATCCTGACAAACCTGATACCTGACAAGTAAATGCCTTAACAAACCAAAAGGAAACAACAGATCAAGTGTTTAGTCCTAAGATTACCACGGATATCACCGTTTCTTATGATTTTAGAAAAGGGATGACCTTTACTTTAGGAGGAAATAATATTTTTGATGTTTATCAGGATATTCACACCCACGCAAATAATTTTAGTTTAGGCCGATTTGTTTACTCGAGAAGAGTACAGCAATTTGGATTTAACGGCGCATACTTTTTTGCCAAAGTTAGATTCACTTTGTAGTGCATAAATAGTTTATAATAAAAAAAGGGGCTGTCTAAAAAAGATAGCCCCTTTTTTTTAAGGATAAAATCCAGATGATTTTCTAAGATTATGACCCTGGCGGCAAAAAGTCAATAAACGTGTGACCCCTCTGGGCTCATTTATATTTGCGGGTCTGACCCAAGAGGGGTCATCTTGGCATTTGGTCCCTGACGGTAACATTTTTTCATAACCAAAAGCGATTACATCACACATCGGGCAATAGCCCGGCATCTTCGTAACCACTCCACTGTCTGATAACACATAGTACGGGTTAACTTAAGGTCACCTTAATCCAAATTTCACCTTCAGGAAGGTCCAGCATTTCACCGCCGTCCCCTTTTTCCACTACATCGAGTTTTTCAGCCAACGTTTCACTACAGATATAGGAAGCGTACTTTTCAACGGCGGGTTTTACGAAATCAAGCGCCTCCAATTGAATAACTATTTTATCAGTGACATTAAAGTCACTGGACTTTCGAATGTTCTGAATACGATTTACCAGTTCTCTGGCCATTCCCTCAGCGATAAGTTCATCACTTAATTGAATATCGAGTGCAACGGTTAATCCAGCATCAGTTGCAACCAACCATCCTGGGATATCAACTGGAACAATTTCCAGTTCCTCTCTGGTTAATTGAATCATTTCGTCGGAAACGGAGGTTTCAAATGAACCTGATTTCTCTATTTGTTGAATTTCCTCTTGTGAAAGAGCAGCTAAAACATCAGCTACTGCCTTCATATTTTTACCCAGCTTTTTTCCCAGCGATTTAAAATCAGGTTTCACTTTTTTCTGAATAATATTTCCAGCACCTGAAACATATTCAATTTCCTTAACATTAACTTCGGCGAGGATTAAATCTTTCACACCCTCGACCTGTTTTTCAAAATCATCATTTAAAATAGGAATGAGCATTTTCTGTAGTGGCTGTCGCACCTTCAGTTTTTCCTTTTTTCTTAAGCTAAGAACGAGAGAAGATATTCTCTGCGCATAAGCCATTCTTTCTTCCAAAGCGTGATCAATCATTCCGGAATTCGACACAGGAATCAAAGCAAGATGAACTGATTCTGGTCCTTTTTCCGTTGCCCCATCTTGTAAATTTCTATACAACCAATCGGCAAAAAAGGGAGCTACGGGAGCCATCAAACGAGAAACGACATTCAGACATGTGTAGAGCGTTTGATAGGCAGCCAATTTATCTTCGGACATTTCACCTTTCCAAAACCGGCGACGACAAAGTCTGACATACCAATTTGACAAATTTTCATCGACAAATTCCATGATTTTCCTTGTGGCGTTCGTTGGTTCGTAGGTAGCATAATCTGCATCCACTAATTGAATCAGCGTATTTAATTCCGATAAAACCCAACGATCTATTTCAGGTCTTTTTTCCAGTGGAACTTCGGCGGAGGACCATTTAAACTGATCAATATTTGCATAAAGTGCGAAGAAAGAATAGGTATTATAGAGCGTTCCGAAGAATTTTCGTGATACTTCCTCAATGCCAGCGAGATCGAATTTTAGATTATCCCAAGGCTGAGCATTAGAAATCATGTACCAGCGTGTGGCATCGGCGCCATATTTTTCTATGGTTGAAAAAGGGTCGATACCATTACCTAAGCGTTTCGACATTTTTTGTCCATTTTTATCCAGGACTAAACCATTCGACACTACATTTTTAAAAGCAACACTATCAAACACCATAACACCGATTGCGTGCAAGGTATAGAACCATCCTCTGGTTTGATCTACGCCTTCGGCAATAAAATCGGCTGGAAAATTCTGTTCAAATTTTTCTTTATTTTCAAATGGGTAATGCCATTGAGCGTAGGGCATGGCTCCTGAATCGAACCAAACGTCAATAAGATCCAGTTCTCTGAAAAGCTTTTCCCCTGTGGATGAAATTAGGATAATTTCATCCATGTAAGGACGATGAAGATCAGTGGGAACGGATTGGTGGAGACCTAAAGCAACATTAGCCCTTTCAATTTCCGTCTCCAATTGAGAAATAGATTGAATGCATATTTCTTCTTTAGCGTCTGCACTTCTCCATATAGGCAGAGGAATACCCCAATATCTGGAGCGGGAGAGATTCCAATCCTGAAGATTTTCCAACCATTTTCCAAAACGGCCTTCTCCAGTAGAAGCTGGTTTCCAATTGATGGTTTGATTTAACTGCACCATTCTTTCCTTCAGGCTCGACGTTTTGATAAACCATGAATCTAAAGGATAATAAAGAATAGGCTTATCTGTCCTCCAGCAATGAGGATAAGAATGCACATATTTCTCAGAAACGAATAATTTATTTTCTGTTTTAAGTTTTATAGTAATGTCGGTATCTACTGATCTTTCCTCTTTTTGTCCATAATCCTTCACATAACGCCCTGCAAAATCAGTCACCTGAGAGACAAATTTACCTTGTTTATCTACTAAAGGCATTGGATTACCATTAACATCGGGAACAGTAAGCGCGGCGATACCATTTAGTTTGGCAACTTTAAAGTCGTCCGCGCCGAAAGTTGGCGATATATGAACAATACCTGTACCATCACTGGTTGTGACAAAATCGCCCAAAATGACTTCAAAAGCCTTTCCTTCAGGAATGACATACGACAAAAGCTGTTCATAATGAATACCCTCCAATTCTCTTCCCGTATATTCGCCGACTATTTCTATGTAAGGAATAGGCTGATTACCCGCTTTCATTTGATCGGGTTGTAAATCGGGCTTTTGCTCGCTAAAATAGGATGAAAATCTGTCTTTGGCCAAAATGACAAAGCATTCCTCCTTAGTATATCTATTAAAAGTGTGAACTTTAACGTATCGGATATCTTTTCCAACGGCTAGCGCGGTATTGGACGGCAAAGTCCAGGGCGTTGTTGTCCATGCAAGAATAAAAGTATTTACTTCACCTTTAACTTTGAACTGAGCGACAGCTGAAATATCTGTAATTTCCTGATAAGCATTGGGCATATTCAGCTCATGAGAGCTCAGACCGGTACCTGCTGCGGGAGAATAAGGTTGAATAGTGTAACCCTTATAAAGTAAACCTTTTTGATATAACTGAGAAATCAACCACCAGACCGATTCAATATATTCATTAGTATAAGTAACATAAGGATTCTCAAGATCGACCCAATACCCCATTTGCTTGGTGATGGCATCCCATTTATCTTTATAACGCATGACGGTTTCACGACATTTATCGTTATATTCCTCTACTGAAATTGATTTGCCGATATCCTCTTTAGTAATGCCCAGTTCTTTTTCAACGCTTAATTCAATGGGTAAACCATGGGTATCCCACCCGCCTTTTCTCTCCACTCTATTACCCTTCATCGTTTGAAAGCGACAAAAAATATCTTTTATGGCACGTGCCATAACATGATGAATCCCAGGCATACCATTTGCAGAAGGCGGACCTTCATAAAATACGAAAGGCTGATTAGAATCTCTTTGATCGATACTTTTCTGAAAAATTTGAGCATTATCCCAATATTCAAGAATTTCCTTATCAATTTGAGGCAGATTAAGTCCTTTAAACTCTTTAAACATATTGTTTATTTTGGAAAAAGAAAGATAGTAAAATAGGATTCGAATGTAAAAGTAAGCAATTAAGGGTTTTTCTCACCCAAAGACATCGTTTGTGCACGTAAAAAAGGCAATAATTCTGAAATGACATTTTTTGACTGCCATTCTGCCGGTGTTATTGGTTTCCCGATAGATACAAAAAGGGGTTTACCCATTTTATTTTTCACCTCAAACAATAAAAGGCCTAATCTTAAATTCATGTGAATATAACTGGCCAATTGGAACCAAAAACTATTATTTCCATGAAAATATAAAGGAATAACGGTTGCTTTAGATTGAGTAATAAGTTTAACTACGAATCTTTTCCACTCTAAATCGACAGGTTCCTTCCCTGGAAAAGGGGCAGTTGCGACGGCACCAGATGGAAAAATAGCGATGGCTTCTCCATTTAAAAGTCTGTTTATTGCTTCTTGTCGGGTATTAATATTTGTCTTCATTGCTTCCGGTATTTCCCTAAAATCAATGGGCAGTAAAAATGGATCCAATTGCGGATTTCTGCATAAAACGGCATTTACTAATATGGCAAATTTATCTCTGACTTTTGAAATAATCTCTCCCAGCGCCAGACCATCAACGACGCCAAACGGATGATTGGCAATAAAGATGATTGGACCATCACGGGGAATATCCATGATTGAAAAACCGTCAAAGCATAAATTTATATCTAACTCCCTAAGGGCGGCACTCATCAAATCTTTTCCAGGCAGGCCCCTATTCAACACTTCATTGTATTTTTTTTCAATAAGGTTCCTACCGGTCAGGCCCTCCACCCATTGAATAATCCATTTCGTCATCCATGGATCTCCAGGTTCTGAATAGGAAAGGGAAGTATGGGTTTCTTTTGCTTTATTCATGGGAAATTATTTTTCAGGTGGTGCAAAGATAAGCAGCAACATTATAATTTTTTCAAAGCCTTTTCACTTCGTAAAATATATTGGAGATGGCGGGGTGTGCAACCACCCTACTAATCCATCAAGTTTCTTTATGCCATGCAGAGACGCGATGCTGCGCGTCTTCTCCACGATAGGTTTCAATGTAAATTTCACCCTCAATACCTGGTTTTGAATCAGGATTTACAGGATTTTTAGGATTAAAGAGGACGTCTTCGATTCGGAAGTAAAGGTTAATTGGAGGTGTTTGTCTCTGATGGTTGTCTCTTGGTGTTCTAAGTCAAAAAGCCGCAAGGCCGCTGCCAGCTTCGTGCCCACCCATCCGAGGAAAATAATTGTGCTATAACACCATCAGACCCTTTAATGATCCCGAGATAAATACAGCTAATAAGTATACCAAGACGTGATTAATTTTAAAATTTAACATAACATGTAAATAGTTTACCATTTCTTTGTCTTAAATTCATAAAATGAACCTTCGCAAAGCAGTTTTTGGAGTACCCGTTATATTACTGATGCTAACTATCATATACAGTTTAGCAGATGGAAATGGCTTCTTAACCGTTACAAAAGCGGCCAATCAATGGATATTGAATCATTTTGGATGGCTATTTGCTTCTGCTGCCATTGTTGGATTAATGCTGGTAATACTCCTATACATTTCACCCATTGGCGGCATAATCATAGGAGGTAAAGACGCAAGGCCATTACTAAATAAAATGCATTGGTTTTCCATTTCACTGTGTACAACCATAGCGGTGGGCATTTTATTTTGGGCTACTGCCGAGCCACTTTATCATTTCAACACGCCACCCGATGGATTAGGTATAGAAAGTAGAAGCGAGTCGGCGAGGATTTTTTCCATTTCCACCTTATTTTTACATTGGACATTTATACCCTACAGTATCTACACCCTGACTGCTCTCATGTTTGCCATCGGCTTTTATAATTTAAAACAACCCTTCCAAATTGGCAGTTTACTCATGCCGATACTCGGCGAAAAAAGGTCATTAAAACTTTCCCCTTACGTTGATAGCATAAGTTTATTTAGTTTGGTGGCAGGCATGTCTGCCTCCATGGGAGCAGGGCTACTGACCCTTTCCGGCGGCATAATTCAATTTTTTCCTACAGCAAAAACGCAAACAAACCTAGGCTTCATTGCCTTTTTTTTAACCATAACCTTTATCTGGTCTGCTGCATCGGGACTACAAAAAGGGATTAAATTATTATCGAATATTAATGTCATTGGCTTTATCATCCTTATTGGATGGTTCATCTTTTTTGGCCCATTCAACGAAATATGGCAACATTTTGGCTCGTATTTTTCTAATTTCGCCACTACGCTTATCCCAAAAAGTTTAGCATTAGGCATTGATAAAAGCTGGGCAAATAGCTGGACTATTTTTTATTGGGCCAATTGGTTGGCATGGACCCCTATTTCTGCCTTATTTTTAGGCCGATTGGGAAGAGGTTATAATATTAGAACCTTCATAAGGTTTAACCTTCTTTTTCCAAGTCTTTTTTCCATGATCTGGATGTTTCTATTTGGCGGGTATTCCCTATATTTTGACCAGCTATTTGATGGCGCGTTATATCAACTTTTGTTAGAAAAAGGACCTGAAACTATTATTTTTGAAATAATTAAAAAACTTCCATTGGCTACCTGTTGGATTATTTTTTATTTCCTTTTAGTATTTATATCTTTTGTAACTGCTGCCGATTCTAATACGTCGGCAATGAGCGCATTGAGTACCAAAGGTATTTCTGAAAATGAGGAAGAGGCACCTTACGCAATCAAAATTATTTGGGGTGTCATCGTTGGTCTCACTGCCTGGATTATGGTAAGCCAAGCGGGCATAGACGGTGTTAAAATGGCATCTAACCTTGGTGGATTCCCCGCTCTTTTTTTATATCTTTTCGTTATTGCGAGTACTTTTCGCATGTTAATTCAGGGTAAAAATAGTCCTATATTTAGAGAAGGTAAAAAATGAACGATTGGGAAAAAATACTGATTCTAGGTACCGATCATCTGCCGGTTACCCCTGAAATACGAGCATTCTGGGCAACCGCCGGCATAGATTCTTCTTTGAATGATGCCACATTTATGCGCATTTCTTTGGCTATGCGTGTTGGATGTAAAAAAATCTCTCCCGCTCTTTCCATACCAACTTCCGAAAAAGACAGCGTTTCATTTGTTAAAAATTCACCTGATTTAGCTGTCATCACAGTGGCGAAAAATGAAAAAATCATTTCATTTCAAGAGCTCACTTATCTTAAAAAAATATTTAAAAATACCCGTTTTCTGGACATACAGATAGCCCTGTTTAACATGGTAAAGGAAGCAAATAGATTTGTTCCCATTTTGCTTTTACCTACCTTATTTGATATTGCTTGCCAGGATGCATTTTATTACAAGAGATTGCAAGCTGTAATTCCTGAAAATGGATACCAATTATTGCTAAAAAATAAAAAATGGCGTTCCCTTTTACCATTACATGATGAGAATGTATGGTATGTTGGTACTTTTTCTGAGAGAATTGCTTTATTGACTCATCTCTGCATTCACCGCCCTGACAGGGTCGAAACCATTCTTTCCAGCACATGGAAAGAAGACAGTTCGTATGATAAAATTCATTTTTTTTTGCTTCTTGAGAAAATGGATATACTTCCAGCTAACTATTTGACAGACCTTGCAAGAAAAGATAACGAATTTGAAATAATTAAGATTACAACCCGTATAAGGTGTAAATTACTGCCTGAGGATAATGAAATTGAGCAGTTGAAAACCGAGGTTTTAGCTTGTTTTAAGTTTAATGAAAACACCCTTTGGGTTCAAATTCCAGCACCATGGCCTGAAAACTGGCGCAGACTAGGATTCTGTGAAGATAGTAAAAAATCAACGGCCTATCTACCATTTATTTCCATTTTCCACCCATCTGTTTGGCACGAAAATCTTCAGGTAGAACCGGAGCAGTTTTTAGATATTCTACTTAAAGAATCTGTTTATAAGCTTTGGCTGCCTCATCTTACTCAAGCGGTACTACATTACAAAAGCAATGAATGGGCATTTTATTTATTACAATACGCTATTGAATATGCTGAAAACAGTGCCTTATCAGATGAGGTAATCACCGCACTTATAGACCTACTTTCCGGAGAAGATTCCATTAAATTAACGCAGAAATATTTACTTCACTGGAAGGAACCCATTGATGCTGATCATATTTTATATAACATTATATTACATCCGTATCTTATCTGGTCTGAAAAGAACTCCCAACATTTACAATTTCATTTAGTAAAAATGTGGGAAAAATATTTAGTCCGAGGATTTTTTGCCTTCGAACACTATGAGGAACTATTTTTACTGTATGCGAGGCGTTGTATTTTAACAGAGGATATAAAAGAGGAAGGTTGGTTAGAAGTATTAGACATATCCTCAAACCAACCGTCCTTATTTTTTGCCTTCAATGAAATAATAGATATTAGAAAGAAGGTAAGTCAACTATTATAGATTCATAAAAAGTAAAATAGGATCCTCCAGTAAATCTTTGACTTTAACTAAGAAAGTAACCGAGCTACTGCCATCTATTACTCTATGATCATAAGACATAGCGAGATACATCATGGGACGAATTTCTACCTTACCATCTATAGCGACAGGTCTATTTTTGATACTATGCATACCTAAAATAGCTGACTGAGGTTCATTTATGATGGGTGTACTTAGCAAAGAACCAAAAACGCCACCATTGGTAATGGTAAAAGTACCTCCAGACATTTCGTCCAAAGTTAATGAACCATTTCTGGCTTTTTGGGCTAAATCTTTTAGCGCTAATTCAATATCAGCAAAAGAAAGAGACTCAATATTTTTTATAGGTGGAACGACGAGGCCTGTTGGCGTAGAAATAGCGAAGGAAATATCGGCATAATTAGGTAAAACGAGTTCTTCGCCATCAATTCTGGCATTAATTTCCGGCATTTCCATTAAGACCTTTGCGCAAGCTTTGGCAAAGATGGACATAAAGCCAAGTTTAATACCGTATTTAGCGACAAATTTTTCTTGATATTTATCGCGAATTTGCATAATTGCGGTGAGATCCACCTCATTGAAAGTGGTTAGCATAGCCGTTTCATTTTTGGCGCTAACCAACCTTTTTGCGATAGTCCTGCGCATGCGGGACATTTTTTTGCGATCCTCCGTTCTTGAGAAATGGGCCAAAGCAGGTACTCTATCTACTTTAGGTTGTTCCTGCTTTTTAGGCGGAACGGCCATTTCAGCATCGGCCTTAGTAATTCTGCCATCTTTACCTGATCCTTGTAAGGAATTTGCCGGAATACCCTTTTCTTCCAGTATTTTAGAGGCAGCTGGAGACGGGTGACCTGTAGCATAAGTATTTGCCGCAGCTGGGGCAGCCTTTTCAACCACCACAGCTGGAGCGGAGGTTTCCTTAGACTGGGATGGAACAGCGGCAGCTTCACTGACAAAAGAAGTATCAATGGTTGCTACCAGTGCACCAATTGTCAGATCATCGCCTTCTTTTGCCACATAAGTCAACTTACCCGTTGCTTCTGCTGGAAATTCCAGGGTAGCTTTATCGGATTCAAATTCACATATAGGCTCATCTAATTTAACTATTGCCCCCTCTTCTTTAAGCCATCGAGACAACGTAACTTCATTTATGGATTCACCAACGGGTGGCACCCTCATTTCAATCAAACTCATATCGCTTCAAATATATTTAAATAATTTGTTCAAATTTTCTTCAATGAATCCCAGGGTCTAAAAACAAAATAGGCCCCTATCAAAATAAAAGGAATACTAAGCCATTGACCAGTGCTAAGAGATTGACCCAAAGCAGATTCGAAACCACCTTGACTTTCTTTAGTAAATTCAAGTAAGAACCGAACGCCCCAAACCAAAATCATGAAAGCGCCGAAAAGGTAGCCTGGCTGGTGTCTTTTATCCGTTTTCCAATAAACAAAATAAAGGATAAAAAAGATGACAAGATACGCCAGTGATTCATATAATTGAGTTGGATGTCTTGGCAAACCATCTCCTTCTCTTACAAAGATAAAAGCCCAAGATACATCGGTTGGTTTACCTAAAATTTCGGAGTTCATTAAGTTCCCCATGCGTATAAAGAATCCGGCGAGTGCTGTGGGCACTGCAATTTTATCGAGCATCCAAACCATCGGTTTTTTAGACACATTCCTTGAAAAAAGCCAGAGGCCTATAAAGATGCCAAAAGCTCCCCCGTGACTAGCCAAACCACCGTGCCAGGTTTGAGGAATTTCCATTAAATGCTCTTTATAATAATCCCAATCGTAGAAAAAAACATGTCCTAATCTTGCTCCAACAACAGCGCCTAAAACAATATGAATGAAGGCAGAATCCAGCCATTTTTCAGGTGCCCCCTCTGCCTGATACATTTTTCGCACCATATAAAGGCCTATTAGAAAGCCTGATGCAAAAAGAAGGCCGTACCACCGAAGAGAGATGCTTCCCAAGGAAAATATTTCAGGATTAGCGTTCCAATTTATATAATTCAGTATCATTTTTCAAGATATTTAAAAAGCAAAAGAAATCGAACACAATTTAGGCATTTTAAATGGCTAAGGTATTATATCTCCATTCAATAATTTTTTCTTCAGGAACAAAAGGTACTTTATCCGACAATCCTAATCCGTCAACGGCTGCGGAAATTATGTCTTTTTTAGTAAAATGAGTATTTTCTATCCCCAGGAAATGATTTCCTGCGGCTAAAATGACTGATTCCGGCACCATACCCACCAATTCGGAACCGCTTACTTCTACCCCATATTTAGCAGCTAACTGTTTACAAGCATCAAAAGCCTGAACCCATGATGTTTCATTTAAATTCATGAGATTCATAGAAACCTGAGCGCACTGGAATTCCGGTATAAACCAACCAATGGCACGTACCCCTTTACATAAACCAGGTTTAATGGTCTTATTTCCCTGCTTATCTATGTCAACGTACCCGGATTCTCTCAGCTCACGAGCTATTTTATTAGCTATGGATACATCCTTTGAGCACAAATTAACATTATAAGCCAGCATAATATCTCTGGCACCAACGGCAAGAATTCCTTTTTCAACCGACATCTCGGTTGGGCCAAAATCTGGTTTCCATTCCGGATCTTTTATCTTTTGAAACCAACCTTCATATTCTCCATAACGGATTTGGGAAAGCTTGATACGATGGGGTAATGCTGCATTTTTCTCGTATCTAAAAACAGGGAGATAACAGACAGCTGCCACTTTAGCGGCCAGCTTCTCTGCCAGAGCGATCGTCTGTTCCATGGTTACCCCAATCAAAGGGACTAAAGGACACACATCAACAGCACCCATTCTGGGATGAGTACCGGTGTGTTTACTCATATCAATAAGCTCATAAGCTTTACAAATACCGAGGAAAGCTGCCTCGACGATTTGTTGGGGCGGACCAACAAAGGTAATCACAGTTCTATTTACAGAAAAACCTATATCTGTGTGTAATATTTTTACACTACTGACCGATTCAATCGCCCGTTTTATAGAGGCTATGCTGTCGGGATTCCTACCCTCACTAAAATTGGGCACACAGGCCACAAGTTCCTTTTCCATACAGCCCAAATATCATTCAGTGAGCGTAACTTGAACATCTTCAGGACTATTTTGTCCCATTTTAAGAATTTTAATTTGGTAAGGATGAATAAAAATTTCTTGATTTTCGACAGGAATACTTTCACATGATTCTAAAATTAACCCGGCAAGTGTAACATAAGAATCACTTTTTAAGAAAGGAACCGGAATAAATTCATTTATTTCGTCCATAGGATTTTGCGCTTTAATCCTAAATGAATTCTCTTTTATTTTTTCCACGATAGGCGTCTCTGTATCGTGTTCATCTTGTATTTCACCTACCAGCTCCTCGATAATATCTTCCAATGTTAGCAGTCCAATGGTTCCACCAAACTCATTAACAACGACGGCCATCTGTGTTTTCTTACTTTGAAACAGTCTTAATACCTGCAAAATCTTTTTATTGGCAGAAAGGAAAAGGATAGGTCGGACCATTTCCTTAATCATCTTATCTGGATGGATTTTAGAGCTAGATAACAAATCTTTAGTGTGAACGAAGCCAATAATTACATCCATACTGTCTTCATATACGGGATATCGGGAATAACCCTCCTCGATGGCAATATCGATAGCGTCAATAACGGTTAGATTTGCACTTAAGCCAACCAGTTGATTCCTCGGTTTAAGCACTTCTTTCACTGTTCTGTCATCAAAATCGAAAACATTTTGAATTAGATCTCTTTCCGAGGCTTCAATGGCACCACCTTCAGCACTTTCTGCAATAATTAACTTCAATTCATCTTCAGAATGTATATCACCGTGTGGCACAGGCTTTATGCCAATAATTCTCAATATAAAATTAGCGAAACCATTAAGAACGATAATAAAGGGACGGAAAAGGAGATAAAATACTTTTAATGGCATAGAAATGGCCAAGGCAGTTTCTTTAGGATGTCTTATAGCCAGAGATTTAGGAGCTAACTCACCAAAAACAATATGAAGAACGGTAATAAAGGAAAAGGCAATAGGAATAGCAATTTTATGTGCAGCACTTTCGGAAAACTCGAAGCCCAGCCAATCCATTAAATTTAAAATGATGCGGGTGACCACGTCTTCGCCAATCCAACCTAAAGCTAAACTAGCCAGCGTAATGCCTAATTGGGTGGCAGCGAGATAGGCATCGAGATTTGACACCACATTGTGGGCCATTTTAGCATTAAAGCTAGCTTTACCGTTCACTTGAATCTGCGAAATTCTAACTTTCACAATAGCAAATTCAGCTGCTACAAAAAAACCATTTAAGAATACTAAAAAGAATGTTAAGAAAATTTCAAGTCCCATTTAAAAAAAATATTTATTCAAAAAAAGCAAGAAGTTCAAAAATATAAGACAAAGATAATTTATCTGAGGGCATCGTATAATATTTCTGCGGGATGAACCGCAAATCTGTTTGTTCCATCAAAAATCTGGTGTCTGCAACTTGTTCCAGAAGCGGCAATAATAACCTCATTTCCATTTTTACGAATTTCAGGAAAAAGTACCAATTCCCCAATTTTCATACTTAAATCATAGTGATCCTTTTCGTATCCAAATGACCCTGCCATGCCGCAACAACCTGTTGAAAGTACTTCAACCTGATAATTTTCAGGCAAATTCAGGCAAAAAGCAACATCACTTTGCGAAGCTAATGCCTTCTGGTGACAATGCCCATGTAATTTTATTTTAGCTTTCCCATTTGTAAAACTTTCCTGGGTAATATTTCCCTTGTTAACTTCCCTGCTGATGAACTCTTCCAATAAAAAAACATGATTTTTGACGCTATTTGCTACCTCCTTCCATTTTTCTTGCACTAACCTTGGATATTCATCTCTAAAACTAAGCACTGCTGAAGGCTCAATACCAATAAGTGGAACAAATTCGGAAACTTTATCTCCCAAAAGAAGAAGGTTTTTCTCAGCAGATTTTTGGGCATGTTTTAATAAACCTTTTGAAATGGCTGCCCTTCCGCTATCCACATGATCGGGTATGTCCACCTGGTATCCTAGTCGGGTAAGCAGTAAAATGGCTTTTTTCCCTATTTCTACGTCATTGAACCGGGTAAATTCATCACAAAAAAACAAGACACTACCCAGTATCTTTCCCTTAGGTTTAGGTTTATTCGATGTAAACCATTTCTTTAGATCGCCTTCAATGAGCGGGAGATTCCTTTTTTCAGCAATGCCCATAGCCATTTTTATGAAACGACTAAAGAAAGCATTTGAAAAGAAAAAATTAGCTAGAGGAGGAAAAAAAGAACCTATATGATTAAACAGACTAATATTTGCGATCATAAAGGAACGAAAAGGAATTCCTGTTTCCTTATATTTCTGGTAAAGGTATTCTGCTTTTAGGGTGGACATATCCACATTGGAAGGACATTCCGATGAACAACCTTTGCAAGAAATACATAAATCCATCACCTCGTCCAATTCCTTTCTATTAAAAGCACTTTGACCTTGATTTGTCCTTGTCAGGACTTCACGTAAAACATTAGCTCTTCCCCGGGTAGAATCCTTTTCATTTTTAGTGACCATATAGGAAGGACACATTACCCCACCTGAAACGTCGTGTAATTTTCTACAATCACCTGATCCACTGCACTTTTCAGCTGCCTTCAATATTCCTCCATGAGAAGAAAAATCGAAAATAGTCTGCCATTTGGGTTGTTCCACATCTACCAGATATCGAGTACCTGCATTCATAGGCGGCGTATCGATAATTTTGCCTGGATTAAAAATATGTTTTGGATCCCATTTATTTTTTAGTCCTTTCAGAAGCTCATAATTATGGGAACCAAGCATCAGAGGAATAAATTCACCCCTAACTCTGCCATCGCCATGTTCACCAGAAAGCGACCCATTATATTTTTTAACCAACCTTGCTGAAGCTTCACCAATGGCCCTGAATTCATTTAAACCATCTGTAGTTTTCAGATTTGCCAAAGGTCTGATGTGTAATTCACCTGCTCCAGCATGGGCGTAATACACAGCTTCTTGGCCGAATTTCTTCATTAATTCTTGAAATTCAGCGATATAAGCAGGCAGATCTGCTAAAGCGACGGCCGTATCTTCAACAAATTCCAAGGGCTTTTTATCTCCTTTTACCAAAGAAAGAACACCAAATCCTGCGGCTCTCAATGCCATTACTTTCTGTGTATCTGGCGGATAAACGATGGGGTAAGCATATCCAAAACCTCTTTCTTTCAATACATTAATAAGGTGTTCCGCTTGTTTATTTAAGGAAATCACCTCTTTATCTCTCAACTCAATGATTAAAATAGCTGCTGGATCACCTTCAAGAAAAAATCTATTTTTTTGTTGCTCCTTATTTTCTTTGGTACAATCCATGATAAATTTATCCATCAATTCGCAGGCATAAGGCCCATGTTCCATGACGGTTAAAGTAGCCTCCAGCGCTTCTGTCAGCGAAGAAAAATGAGCACAAAGAATGGCTTCTGCAGGAGGGGGCAAAAGATTAACGTGCAATTTTATCTCTGTAAAAAAGGCCAGCGTGCCTTCTGAACCTGCCAGTAGCTGGCAAAAATTAAAAGGTTTCCCACCTGGCGTAAATACCTCGGAGCGAAGCAACAGATCTATAGCGTAACCAGTATTCCGTCTATGAATTTCAGGTTTTGGAAACTGGGCTTCAATTTCCCTTCTATTTTCATCATCATTTAATACCGAAAAAATATGCTTATATATTTCATTTTCAAGACTATCGCCTTTTGTTTTTTCGTAAAATGCTTCTTTACCGAGAGGTAAAAAATGAACTGCATCGGCATTAGACAAAAAGCCTTTTATCTCAAGAACATGATCTCTCGTTACACCATATTTTATAGAAGTAGTACCAGAGCTATTGTTTCCTACCATTCCACCGATCATACATCGATTTGCCGTCGAGGTATTTGGTCCAAAAAAGTAGCCAAACGGTTTTAAAAAATGATTTAGCTCGTCGCGAATAACGCCAGGTTGCACCCTTACCCACCCTTCTTCAACATTGAATTCCAGGATACGGTTCATATATTTTGAAACATCGACCACTATGCCACTACCAACACATTGTCCGGCCAGAGAAGTGCCGGCGGATCTAGGAATTAAGGAAACACCTTGTTGGTGAGCGAACGAAACCAATTTTTTAATATCCTTTTCATTTTTTGGACAAGCTACAGCCAAAGGAATTTCCCTATAAACAGAACCATCTGTAGCATATAAAATGCGTGTTGTTTCGTCTTGAAAAAAGTCACCGTCGAAATCTTTCGCAATGTCAGATAATAGCTCCCTTGGGAAATCCATATTTAAAGAATTAAATTGATATTGTTACTATGGTAAAAACTCGTATTGGGCAGTGGCAAAGGTCGTCTGGTTCGAATAAATTGCCATAACAGTAAGGTACATAAAATGCCAATTATCCAGGGTAAAATCCGCCAAAATCTGCCATTTAAACCAGGATTACCGAATAATTTCATTCTTTTCCTAATTTTTTAGGTAGTCTTATGGTTGCAGGTAAAGGTCCCTCATCACTTCCATAGGTAAGATTAACATCGTCAAGAACCATATCCAATATGGAATCCTTCCCCCTTTTGTACCCATCCTTCAATTTATGTCCATAGAAGCCACTGAGTGTATTCCAATAAAACGCGGTAAAATTACCTCTTAAATCTCTTATAAGATAGAAGATAGGCGCTTGCACCTCCTTTTCAATCATCTTCATAAGAATCATACCCTGGGTTTTCGATAGATTTCGCAGAGGTGTTTCAAACTCATTTTTCAGCTGATCTTGAAGTTCCCTGGTATATTTTCTTCTTTTCCCCTTTCTCATTTCCGCCGTTTGCCGTTGAACTTCCTTAAATATCCGGATTGCTTTTTCTGCGTAAGGATACACCTGATAGGCATACCTCCTATATCTTTGGTACTTATTATATTCGTCCATGCTGGCGAATTCCCTCCTTGAGGTTACCGTCATGTCACCAAAATTTGCCAACACAATGGTATCTCCACAATCATCAAGGACATATTCATATAGATCGCCATTGATAAGAAGGGTCATTTTCTCCTGGGCCTGAAGGTTGGAAAGAAAAAAAACGCTGAGGACCAGCCATAAGATTCGCATAAGCTTGGAACTAATTTTACACAAATATACAAATATAATAAATCGAATGTTTTCAGCAGGTCGTAAAATCAGGTGTTTTGTCCTTCCTTAGAGAATGTAAAACGATGTGATTCCCACAAAATGACAGGATATTTGATCTTTTCTAAGTTCAACCTGACAATATGCTTATGAATGCCTTATCAAAGCCGATTTCTATTCTTTTCATTGCAAATAGTGCTTATTTTCTAAAGCATTACTATGAGCACCTCCTTACCTTTTTTGTATCGTCGGGATATCAAGTTAGTATCATCGTTCCTTTGGACCATAATGCCACGGAAGATGACTTCTCTACAGATTACGCCACATACTTTTTACCATTTTTTCATGCTTACCAATTCAATGGTTTCAAACAAATTAAACTACATCGGGAACTTAAAAAGATACTATTGAAAATTAATCCGTCGGCAGTTCTTTCCTTTACTTTCAAAATATCTATTGCCGCTGCCATCGTTTGCAGGTCATTACAAATACCATTCATTCCAACTTTCACAGGACTGGGATTTTTATTTATGCACCATAAAATCATCGCCAACCTATCAGGTTTTTTTTTAAAAAAAATATTCCAGCAATGCCCTATTATTCTTTTTCAAAACAAGGAGGATAGTAATTATTTCCTCAGGAACAAATGGATTAATATTGAAAAAATAAAATTTATTGCTGGTTCCGGCATTTGCCCAACTTACTACCAACCTATTATTTATCCCGAACACACAAAAACAAGAGTGATTCTATATTTAGGTCGCATTCAATACGATAAAGGCTTACAATGTTTAATAGCTTGTTTAAAACGACTTAAAAATGAAAATATTCCGTTCAAGTGTTTGATGGCAGGAAAAATAGGCGGCGGCCACCCCACTGATATTCCATTATTCAGGATGTTGGAATGGGAAAAAGAGGGCATTATTCAATATGTTGGCAATCATTCCGACGTTCGCCCATTAATTGCCATGGCAAATATGATAGTGCAACCTTCAAAAAGAGAAGGCTTGTCCAGAACTATCCTAGAGGCTCTTGCCTGCGGGCGACCAGTTATTTCTTCCACTGCACCAGGATGTGCGGAATTAATAAAAGAGGGAGAAAATGGCTGGCTTTTTCCAACAGATAACATAAATGAGTTAACGTTTCTATTCAAAAAAATACTGCTCATGCCCTACTCAAAACTGTTGTATATAGCTAAGCATGCACCAGGCAGTATTCCACCCTGCTACTTCAATCTGTCTATTCATAAAAGTTATGCCCTTTCCATTGAAAAGATTATGTGTTTGAAATGAATAAAAAAAAGTAATGATTTCTAACTACAAGCCTAAAAATTTACTCTTCCTGAGTTACTATTTTCCGCCTATTCAGGTCAGTTCTTCTATTAGAATAAGGCATTTATATGAAGGATTTATTGCCAATGGGTTTACTATTTCTGTACTTACTGGAAAATTTCCGAAGAAAATGGCAGGCGAACCGACCATAAATCTACCCATTTCGAACATTTACCATATACCCCTTATTGGCCTGCGACGTTTGTTGTCAAAATTCTTATTAACTCATTATACCTTGCCCCTTTCATGGAAAAAGAAGGTATTTGTACCTGCGTTTTTATCTTTTAGAAACCGCATTCCATTCAATATTATCATTGGTGACGGCGGCCTAATTTACTTTTGGATAGCTTATTTCAAAGGAGTAAAATGGATAAAAACCTATAAAATAACTCATCTTTTCACTTCCTACAGTCCTATGGTAGACCATTTCATTGCTTATTTATTAAAATGTAGTTTTCCTCACCTTCATTGGATGGCTGATTTCAGGGACTTACCTGCAGATATTAAATATCCTCATCATTTGAATCACACCTTTAGTACATATTTTTTAAAACATTTGCTGAAAAAAGCCAATGCAGTCATCACCGTTTCAAGAGGTATCGCTGAAGAATTAGAAAATTTCTATCCTAAAATCAATCTGTACTCAGGCTGTATTTCTCAGGAAGAAGTACAACATCCAACGATAATATCACCAAACTTTACCATTAATTACACTGGCTCTATTTATCCTGATTATCAGGATTTAACCCCTTTAATTAAAGTTATATTAGCGTTAATTGAAGAAGGAATAATGAATAAAAAAGATATTATTTGGACCTATTGTGGTTTACATCCTTTTCAATATGAGCATTGGCTCACTACTCATTTCGGAAAGGAACAGTTAGACATTAAAGCATTTCTTCCATTTGCAGAAGCGCGGGAAAGGCAGAGGGTTGCAACCATAAATCTGGTCCTAACCTGGAGTACCTCTGTTCAAAAAGGTATTTTAACCACCAAGCTTTTTGAATATTTAGATACGGGCAGACCTATTTTGGTTTTAACAAATGGGATCTTGGAAATGGAAATGAAAGAAATTTTAACCTGCTACCAAGCAGATGGATATTTCCAAAACAATGAAAACAAGGGATTGAAGGACTGGTTAGCAAAAATGTATAAGGGCTGGGATAATTATCAAGTCTATCCTTGTGATAGAAAAAAAATAGGACTAAAATTTTCTGAGGACGATAGAAATGCACTAATAAAAAAGGTCAGCGATAAAACGCCGACCCGAAAAAACACCTAAAACCCTATTAACTAACCTAAAATTTATTTTAACCTTAAAATGATAATAATACTATCATCGAACATATAAAATGTACATTAAAAACATCAAATATTGATTTTTGTTTAAACTACGATACACAAAATACAATTATAATTTAGAAAAGCTCAATATTTCTTCTAAAACGGCACGATTTTCAGATAGTCTTGGCACCTTGTTTTGGTTTCCGAATTTCATTTTTGATCGCATCCACTGATGAAAAGTCCCTTTATTTACGCTATGTAATAGAAGGGGAGTTAAGGCTAAGTTTGAAAATCTCTTAGCTTCATAATCAGAATTGATGGTTTGCAAATTTTTATCTAAAGATAACGAGAAAAGTTCCACATCGGGAGGAGGGTTTTCAAATTCAACAATCCATTCATGGGCACCCTTTTGATTTTGAGATAAAAACTTAGGAGCTACGGTATATTCAATAGCAAAAACCCCAAACTGCTGGCAAGTCATAGCAAGCGCATTGTCTGTATTTTCTACCATCACCTCTTCTCCGAAAGTATTAATAAACTGTTGAACCCTGCCAGTCACCTTTAGTCTGTAAGGATTTAAGCTAGTAAATGAAACAGTGTCACCAATTTTATATCGCCATAATCCACTGTTGGTGGTAATGATCATAGCGTAATTAACATTTAGAGCTACCTCCGATAGAGGAACGGGAGAACTATTATACTCATTATGAGCGTCTTGAGGAATAAATTCATAGAATATACCATTATTCAGCAGAAGACGCATACCTGAATCCTCATCGGGGTGATCGCGGACAGCAAAAAAACCTTCCGTTGCATTATATGTTTCAATAAATTGCACGCCAGGAAGAGGAAAAAGAACTTTAAATTGTTCTTTATAGGGTAAAAAACTGACGCCACCATGTGTATAAAGTTGAAAATTGGGCCAGACCTCTTGAATATGATTTTTCCCTGTTAAAGCTAATATCCGGTGTAAAAGGAGTAATGTCCAGGTTGGGACGCCCCCAACCATTACAATATCTGATTGATTGGCCGCATATTTAGCTATTTTTTCTAACTTTTCATCCCAATTTGAGATAAGCGCAGTAGGGATATCAGGGGCAAAAAAAGGTATAGCCACCCAAGGAAGATGTTTAATCATTATGGCAGAAATATCTCCCACCTGTGAATGCGGAAACTCGTCGAAAGGCAAAATGCTACCGCCCATCAGGAGCGTTTTAGCCTCAAACTGTCTTGCATTGGGACGCAAATGATAATAAAACATCATGGTGTCCCAGGTACCCCGAAGATGGCATTGTTGCCTGTTCTCTGTTGAAACCGGAATAAACTTACTTTTATCCTGGGAAGTTCCTGCAGATTTAGCAAACCAGCGAACTTTCCCTGGCCATAACACATCTGAGTGCCCCAACATCATTTGATGGATAAAAGGTTTCAGAGGTTCATAATCGACTACGGGAATTTGTTCAGAAAATGAATGATAATCATTTATTTGCGCAAAGTTAAATGCTTTTCCGTAACTGGTATTTTCAGCCTTTCGAACTAAATTCGACCTCCATTGCTCTTGTAATTTTTCAGGATTACGGTAAATAGCATTAAAGTACAGATACCTGCGAGAATAATAAAGCTTAAAAACACTATTTATCCAATGGCGCATAAACATCGATATTTGATAAAGATACTCAAATAACTCTATTTTAGGAGTAATATATCAGCCCATTCTTATGAAAGTCTTTCTCAATTTCTATCCATTCGAACGGAGATATTTCTCAATTAGCATTAACGTCAGTTAATTCTAATTTTAGAAATTGGCCCGTAAAACTTCTATCTACCGCGGCCACTTGCTCTGGCGTTCCTTCCGCGATAACTTCACCGCCTCGGTTTCCACCTTCAGGGCCCATGTCAATAACATAGTCTGCTACTTTGATAACATCCATATTGTGTTCGATAACCAACACCGTATTTCCCCTTTCGACCAATTTTTGCAGAACGACTAACAAATGTCGAATATCTTCAAAATGCAGTCCTGTGGTAGGTTCATCCAGAATATACATGGTATTTCCTGTATCCTTTTTTGATAATTCTTCGGCAAGTTTGACTCTTTGAGCTTCGCCACCTGACAGGGTAGTTGCTTGTTGTCCCAAAGAAATATAGCCAAGACCAACCTCCTCCAGGGTTTTTACTTTACGATAAATGGCAGGTATATTTTCAAAAAAACCAACAGCCTCAGCTACCGTCATTTCGAGCACATCATTTATAGATTTACCTTTATAAACCACCTCCAAGGTTTCTCTATTATATCGTTTCCCTTGACATTTTTCGCAATGAACGTGAACATCTGGAAGAAAATTCATTTCTATAACCCTCATTCCAGAGCCCTGACACTCTTCGCAGCGGCCACCTTTGACGTTAAATGAAAATCGACCGGGAAGGTAACCGCGGATTTTTGATTCTGGAAGATCCGAGTAAATCTTTCTTATTTCTGTAAAAACACCCGTATAGGTTGCCGGATTAGACCGAGGGGTTCTACCTATGGCTGATTGATCAATATCGATTACTTTGTCTAAATGCTCCAGTCCTAAAATAGATTGATAAGGCATTGGCGGTTTTAGGCTTTTAAAGAAATGTTGCCTGAGAATGGGATAAAGCGTTTCATTTATAAGCGTTGATTTTCCACTGCCAGAAACACCTGTTATACAGGCAAATATACCTAACGGAATTTTAATAGAAACGTTATGCAGATTATTACCTGACGCACCTTCTAAATGCAAATATTTTCCCGAGCCATTTCTTCTTATTCGGGGTACTTCGATGGAGACTCTCTTACTTAAATAGTCCGCAGTTAAGGTGTTTTTTTGAGCGAAAGATGCAGGAATACCTTCACCTACTATTCTTCCCCCCAGCTTACCCGCTCCAGGGCCCATATCAATTAAATAATCTGAAGCCAACATGATGTCTTTATCGTGTTCGACTACTAATACAGTATTACCTATATCGGTCAATTGTCTTAGCGAATCAATTAATCGTTGATTATCTCTTTGATGCAAACCGATACTGGGTTCATCGAGAATATAGGTAATGCCTGTAAGTTGAGAACCAATCTGAGTAGCCAGACGAATGCGCTGCGATTCCCCACCAGACAGCGTACGAGCGGGTCTGTTTAAGGTTAGATAATCGAGTCCTACCTTCAAAAGAAAGCCAATTCTTAATTCAATTTCCTTTAATATAGGTTCGGAAATAGTCGCCTGTCTTTCTTCTAAATGCTGTGGCAAATCTTGCATCCAATTTTTTAAGGACTGTATGTCCATAGAAGAAAGTTCACCAATATGCTTACCGGCAATTTTGAAATGAAGAGATTCCTTTTTCAAACGGTAACCATTACATTCCTGACAGGTATCTACCATCATAAATTCTTCTGCCCAGAGTCGAACTTTTTCAGAAGAGGTATCAGCATACCAATGCATCATCATTTTAATTAAACCCTCTGCCACAATATCATAAGTAAATTCTTCTTTTTGGTTACTCATTTTACTTGTACCGTGAAGAATTATTTTCCATGCTTCGGCTGGTAATTCTGAAATAGGGAGGGCGAAACTAAATTTGAAATGCTTTGAAAGTTCTCTTAATTGTTTAAAAAGGGTGTTATCCCGAGGCTCCCCAAGAGGAATAATACCTCCCTCATTGATTGATTTTTGGGGATCGGGTACGATCTTATTTATGTCAACCCTAGTTAGAACACCCAGGCCATTGCATGCCGGACAAGCGCCGTACGGAGAGTTAAACGAAAATGAATTTGGAGATGGTTCGTTATAGGAAATGCCTCCAACCGGGTCCATTAGGAATTTACTCAAAGTTGTGGTAACCCCAGAATCTGTATCTTGAATCATTAATAAACCTTGACCAAGCTTCAGCGCCATTTGTAATGCTTCATTTATTCTGGGCAATTTGTCCTCAGTCACTTGAATTCTATCAACTACTACCTCAATATCATGCACTTTATAACGATCGACAGACAGACCCGGAGTTAAATCCAGCATTTCCCCATCGACCCTTATTTTTGTATATCCTGTTTTTCTAACCTGTTCAAATAACTCTCTGTAATGCCCCTTCCTACCCCTGACCAGGGAACCAAGAATCGTGATTTTCTTTTGTTCAAAGTCAGAAAGGATTCTTTCTTTCATTTGTTCCTCGCTGTAAGCAATCATTTTTTCCCCTGTAACATAAGAAAAAGCTTCTCCTGTTCTGGCAAATAAAAGACGCATAAAATCATAGATTTCAGTCACAGTCCCAACGGTAGAACGAGGATTATTACCTGTCGTTTTCTGTTCAATAGAAATAACAGGACTTAATCCAGAAATTTTTTCGACATCAGGTCGCTCCATTTCTCCTATAAACTGTCGAGCATAAGCTGAAAAAGTTTCAAGATATCTGCGTTGTCCTTCGGCATATAACGTATCGAATGCCAGGGAAGACTTTCCACTGCCGCTTATACCCGTAATAACGACGAGTTGATTTCTGGGAATATTTAAATCAATACCTTGAAGATTATGCTCTCTCGCACCAATAATCTCTATAAATTCCTGCTTTAAATCTTCAGGTGAGTTGGATATATCCATTATAAAACCAGTTTATTTGCAAATATGGGATAGGAAACAATAGCTAAACAAATAAACTAGCTCCCATGTTTTGAAAAAAATGTTTCCTGAAGGAGACCTAAAGCTTTGGCTGTAAAGTGACCTTCATAGAGCGCTTTGCCAATGATAGCGCCATGGCAACCAATGTCAAATAACTTTTCTAACTCATCTACCGTCGTTACGCCCCCGCTGGCTATCAGTTTTATTTCAGGCAATTCATGCCTTATTTCTTCATATTTATTTAAAGAACAGCCATTTAAGAGGCCATCTTTACTTATGTCAGTTGAAATAACATACCTGATTCCCTCTTTAAAATAACTTTGCAGAAAGGGTAAAAGCAAGTTATCACTCGATTCCTGCCAGCCGTCAGTAGCTATAAAATCAGCTTTGAAATCAGCACCTAATATTATTTTTTCTGCACCAAATTGTTCCAGCCAATGCAGGAATAAAGCCTTATTTTTGACAGCGACTGTACCACCTGTAACTTGATTGGCACCACACTCAAACGCTGTTTTCAAATCGTCATTTGATTTTAATCCACCCCCAAAATCAACCTTTAATTTGGTTCTGTGTGTAATTTGTTCCAAGATTTGATAATTGACAATTTTACCAGCCTTAGCACCATCCAGATCAACGACGTGCAAATAATTCAAACCATTTCCCTCAAAAAATTTAGCCACTTCCAATGGATTGGAGTTATACTCAATCTTTTGATTATAGTCACCTTGCGTTAATCTTACGCACTTTCCACCTATAATATCGATGGCAGGAATAATAATCATATATACATTTTAAGAAATGAATTAGGGAGCGATATTTAAGAAATTACTAAGAATTTTCTCTCCAACCCATCCAGATTTTTCGGGATGGAATTGAGTTGCATAAAAATTATCTTTTTGGACTGCTGCACTAAAAGGAAAAATATAATCTGTTTGTGCTATTGTTTCCGGACCTAATGCTGCATAGTAGCTATGGACGAAATAGGTGAAAGAATTTTCAGGAAGACCCTCAAAGAGTAAGTTTTGCGTATTCTGAAGGGTATTCCAACCGACATGGGGAACATTTTCCTTTTGTCGGGGAATAAATTTTTTCACTTCAAGGGGTATAATCCCTAAACAATCTGTATTATTTTCCTCTGAATGTTTACAAAGAAGTTGCATACCTAAACAAATGCCTAACACTGGTTGAGTTAAGTTTTTAATGATCTCATCCAAACCTTTTTCCCTTAAATGATTCATGGTTGACCTTGCCTCACCTACTCCGGGAAAAATAACTTTATCGGAAGATTGTATAATCTCTGGATTATCGGTGAGAATACCTTTGAAACCGAGACGATGTAAAGCGGATAATACGGAGTGTATATTTCCTGCATTATATTGAATAACGGCAATTTTCTGGCTCATAAAATCAATTTAAAGCAAACCCTTTGTGGAAGGTAAAACATGATTTTCAGGATCTTTTTTTACTGCCATTTTTAAAGATTTGGCGAAAGATTTGAAAAGCGCCTCTATTTTATGGTGTTCATTTTCCCCACTCACCGAAATATTAATATTACAAGCTGCGGCATCAGAAAATGATTTGAAGAAATGATACACCATTTCCGTTGGAAAATCACCTACTTTTTCTCTTACAAAAGAGGCATTCCATACCAACCAGGGTCTTCCACTAAAATCTATGGCTACTTGAGCCAAAGCGTCATCCATAGGTAAAATAAAAAAACCATATCTTTCAATGCCCCTTTTATCCCCGAGTGCTTTTTTAAATGCAGCACCTAAAGCAAGGGCGGTATCTTCGATAGTATGATGTTCATCAATGTGTAAATCGCCCGAAACGGTTACAGATAAGTCAATGCCACTGTGTTTAGCAAATTGATCCAACATGTGATTAAAGAAACCTAATCCGGTTTGATGATTATAATGACCTGTACCGTCGAGATTAAGGCTTACGAAAATATCTGTTTCCAGGGTCTTTCTTGATAAAGTGACTGGTGCTCTTTGTTGGCATAAAAAAGTAGCCATTTCATTCCAATCTTTCGTTTTCAAGGCAATCACCTTGTTAATTTCAGCCATTTCCTGACTTATTTCCTGTACCCCCAGTTCCACATTGCTTGTGATAAAAATACCCTTTGCGCCTAGATTATAGGCCAATTCCATATCAGTTAAGCGATCGCCAATGACCCAGGAATTTTTAAGATCATACTCATTGGACAAATACTTCTGCAGCATCCCAAGCCTGGGTTTCCGCGTAGGTGCATTTTCATGAGGGTAAGATTTGTCGATATAAATTTCGTCAAATACAACGGACTCCTTTCTAAATGCATCTAAAATGAATTCATGAGCTGGCCAAAAAGTATTTTCCGGAAAGGAATCTGTACCTAATCCATCCTGATTGGTCACCATAACTAATTCAAAATCTGTTTCTTTACAAATACGCGCTAATGATGTAAATACAGCGGGTAAAAAGGAAACTTTTTCCTTACTATCTATTTGATAATCAGTAGGTTCATGTACTAATGTTCCGTCCCTATCTATAAATAAAACTCTTTTCATGATAAAGATTTTAAACTGGCCCATTCCCTCATGGACACTAAAAGCCTATTATTTTCCAGCGTTGTACCGACGGTAATTCTTAATCCTCCCTTACAAAGCGGCATATTTGATCTGTTTCTAACAATGATACCTTTAGAAACAAGAAATTGGTATAGTTCATCTGCGTCTTCCACCTGAATGAGGATGAAATTGGCGTCTGAACTATTCACTTTGTTAATAAAGGTAAAGGACTTAAATTGGTCTATTAGAAGTTGTCTTTCCTTTTTTAAAATGTCCACTGAATCATTTTTTTTCTTTAAAAAGTCCAGCTGACGAAGGACAAAATCTATGGTTAAAATATTCAGATTATAGGGAGATTTAATCTTATTGAGCAAATCTATTATTTCCATAGATGCGAAAGCCATGCCCAATCGAATAGCGGCCAGGCCCCAGGCTTTAGAGAAGGTCTGTAGGATGACCAAATTTGGAAAACTTGAGAGCTCCGGAAGGAAGCTGGCATTATCTGCAAAGTCTGTGTAGGCTTCATCGAGTACGACAATACCAGGAAAATGTTGAATAACCTGAATAATATCCTCTTTATTTAAAAGGTTTCCAGTTGGATTATTGGGGCTACATAAGAAGAGGATTTTACTGTGTTCATTCGCCTGAGCGAGTATATCCTTTACTGATAGCTGAAAATCTGCGTGAAGATTTATTTCTTTGACTTCGACCCCGGCAATATCAGCGGCGACACGATACATTCCGTAGGTAGGGGGAGTAATAATGATATGATCTAAGCCTGGTTCACAAAAAAGACGAACGAGTAAATCAATGGGTTCATCACTTCCATTTCCAAGAAAAATAGAAGGGACGGGAACATGCCAAAGGGCACTAATTTTATCTTTAAGGGTTAGTTGCAGTGGATCAGGATAGCGATTATACCCAGAATCAAAAGGATTTTCATTCGCATCCAAAAAAACAGAGGCCGAACCCTTGAACTCTCCCCTTGCCGAAGAATAGGGAGTGAGCTTAAGAATATTTGCGCGCACGAGGCGGTTAAGGTCTAATTTTTTTAATAACATTGACGCATAAGTTTCATGGACGCACCTGATCCATCTTTACCAATATATTGAAGAAGAAAAAACTTATCATTAAACGCTATAGGTAGCGTGTATTCGCCCTCCCTGGGAAAAGAAAATTCGTTTAAAACCTGCCCCGTTGTGTTATACATTCGAATGGTTCCCTGAAAAGGTAAATTCAACGTGACCGATTCGCAGGCTGGATTAGGATAGACGCTAAAAGAGGGCATCGTATTTTTTTCATTATTACTTGTGATAGAGGTAGGGCATGAAAATCCTTCTTTTCCAAAATAGTGTGTTTTTAAAAATTTAACCAACGCATTAGCGGTGGCTTCGGCAAAAAACTGAAGAGATATTTCCGTATCCCGAACCCCTTTAAAATTACATTCAATCTGTATAGCATCTATTTTTCCACTATCAACCGATCCATGTCTCTCAGTATTATAACCTCCGGAAAAATAATCCTCCCCACTTCTTGGTGCAATATCTGCTGGGCCAGGCACCGCGGCATAACGTTCCGTTTCAAAAAACCCACCCAAACTCTCCTGCCCATTCAATAATTCGGCGTGACGATATTCATTTTTATTAGATAAGGCTAAATGCCTGATGCTACTATTTTCGATAGCCCCGGCACCATTCAGAAAATTATTTCCACTTCTCAAATTGGAAGCAGAGAGTAAATAACCCAATTCTAACCTTTGAATGGCATGTCCATGACCATGAAGGTCTATCAATAAACCTCGTTGAAACTGATTAGTAACCATCATTTTGGCAGAATCAATAAACTTATGAAAGGCATACCAAGCGTCGGAAGCCTCGGGATTCCCTAAAGCTGCTTCAAAAAGATCTCTGTTTGCGTCAAGTTTAGTTCGTCTAAGGCGATTAATAATAAGATGCGGGAAACAATTTCCCCCTGTAATTTTTTTAACCTCGTCGGCAATCAATCTTCCCAGTTCCTGAGTATTTGCGTCCATAACGGTAACACATTCAGCACAATTCCTGTTAGGAATAGTTGATGGGACTAACAAACCTCCATGGGGAACTGTCAATATAAGAGGCATATTCCCGGTAAAATATTCTATGTAGTCCTTATCGCTATAATAGGTTTTACCTGAAAGGAATGATTGGCCTTTAAGTGAAAAAGAAGCGAGAAAAATCAATAACGAAAAGGCTATATTTTTCATATTCCAAGATTGTAAAGCCTGATTGAAACCGCTTGTTTATGGGCTTCGAGCCGTTCAGCTTCCGCCATAGTCATGACGATTGGTCCCAATTTTCTTAACCCATTCTGGCTAACTTGTTGAAAAGTAATCTTTTTTATGAAAGAATCAACAGAAACTCCGCTAAAAGCGCGCGCGAAACCATTGGTTGGGAGTGTATGATTAGTACCTGAAGCGTAATCACCTGCAGCTTCCGGTGTGTAATCACCAAGAAAAACAGAACCAGCATTTTTGATATCCTTCACAAAATCGATGGGATTCCTCAAAGCCATAATCAAGTGTTCAGGAGCATAATCATTAATTAAATCCATCGCAATGGAAGCATCATTTACTGCTATGGCCACACTATTTTGAAGCGCTTTTTTTGCTATTTCCATTCTTGGCAAGGAAGCTAATTGCTTACCAATTTCTATGTCAACCTTTTCAAAAAACATTTTATCCGGACAAATCAACACAACCTGACTATCTTCACCGTGTTCAGCCTGAGAAAGCAAATCGGCGGCTACAAAAGCAGGATTTGCGCCTTCATCGGCAAAAACCAGCACCTCACTTGGCCCGGCGGGCATATCAATGGCGACGCCAAACTTTGTAACGGACTGTTTTGCCTCAGTAACATACCTGTTTCCTGGTCCGGCAATTTTATATACGGCTGGAATGGTTTCGGTACCAAAGGCCATAGCGGCGATAGCTTGAGCACCCCCCACTTTAAATATTCGGGTTATGCAGGTAATATGAGCGGCAAATAAAATGGCTGGATGAATTTTTCCATCTTTCTGAGGAGGAGAGCACAATATTATTTCACTGCATCCAGCAATTTTAGCTGGAATACCCAGCATGAGCACACTTGAAAACAAAGGCGCCGTTCCGCCTGGAATGTATAAACCTACTTTATCAACAGGCACACTCTTTCGCCAACATAAGACACCTGGCATGGTTTCTACAGGTTCCTGATCTACTTTTTGCTGTTCGTGAAACGCAGTAATATTACCCGCTGCAGCTATTATCGCTTTTTTTAGATTTTCTGGTAATGATAAAACGGCTTCCTTTATTTCTTCTTCAGTCACTTCAAACGCCGCGCTGGCAAATCCATCAAAACGGGTATTGAAATCTATAATAGCCTGATCCCCTTTTTCTTTAACGGCTGCCAAAATATCAGAAACCAACGCAGAAATATCAGCACCCCCTGGATTTGGCCTGGCAAGCATTTTTGCCCAATCCGCTCTAGGTGGATTATCATAAAAGTTCTTGATAAAAGAAGTCATAGAATCATTTTTTGAATTGGAATAACTAATATCCCCTGAGCACCCGCATCTTTTAATCTGTCAATTATATCCCAAAACTGATCCTCTCCTATAACTGTATGAACGGAACTCCATTGTTGGTCTGCGAGCGGCATAACAGTTGGACTTTTCATACCTGGCAGCAGTTCAATAACTTCTTTAACTTTATCATTAGGAACATTCATCAAGAGATATTTATTATTTGCCGCTGTAAGCACGGCTTTCATTCTAAATATCAATTTATCAAGTAAAACCTTTTTTTCATGAGAAATAGCTTTGTGTGATACCAACCAAGCTTCTGATTTGAAAAGTACGTCCTTTTCCACCAGATTATTTTTAAAAAGCGTGGAACCACTGCTCACTAAATCGCATATAGCATCGGCGAGACCAATATTAGGCGCAATTTCTACGGAGCCAGAAATTTCATGAATCTCCGCGTTTATTTTCATGGTATCGAGATAATTCGCCAGTGAATGAGGATAGGAAGTGGCAATTTTTTTACCTTCCAGCCATTGTACCCCCGTATAATTCACCCCTTTAGGTACGGCAATAGATAAACGGCATTTTGAAAAACCGAGAGGCATAATTTTATCCATCTCCCTGTTTTTCTCCACCAGGGTATTTTCTCCAAGAATAGCAATATCTGCAATACCGTCCTGAACGTATTGCGGAATATCAGCATTTCTTAAAAAATAAAGTTCCATAGGGAAATGAGTGGCCGTTACACGCAACCGGTCTTCTCCATTATCAATTTTGATACCACAAGATTTCAACAAATCTAAAGAACCCTCAAGAAGTCTTCCCGATTTTTGTACCGCTAACTTAAGCATATCATTCATTTGATAAAAAATTGCAAAAAAAAAGAGGTTTAACCACGAGTGGGTAAACCTCTTTTAAACCATTTATATCGGTTTCAACCCACACTACAAAGTAGCACGTAATGATGATGACCAATATGAAACGCTATGTTAATCATAAAAAAAAATTGTGGTACGGGGCGGAATTGAACCGCCGACACCAGGATTTTCAGTCCTGTGCTCTACCAACTGAGCTACCATACCTTCCTATTAAAACTCCTCTTTTGAGCGGGACAAAGATAGTATTATTTTTTAAAGAAGTTCCATACTCTCAAAAAAAAAATACAATTATTTTAAAAAGCAGACTTGTCAAGGCCGAATCCACTTATCTTTACAAAAAAAAAGATGCCGTCCAGGATACTCCTTATGCCTTGTTTTATTGTCTTTCTTGTCGCGGGTTATCATTCATGGATAAACGACGGTTTATATAGTATATGGATGTTACCCCCTATCGTTTTGATAGCCGCTATTTATGTACTTTCACCACAGATTGACTGGTTTTACTATAAAAAATTCACTCCGGGTCTTGATAATATTCAAAAACAGATACTCATTACAGGTTGTCCATTTTACGTTGCACTGAGTGCGAAAAAAAAAATAGTTTTTGAACAACGGTGTTTTCTTATGCTTTTGGCTATTGATTTTCAGGGTCAATCGGAAGAACCTTTGCCCGAAGATTTCAAGCTTATGGCCATCATTCCCGCCGTTATGTTAACCTTTGGAGAGGAAAATTTTTTATTTAAGGGCTATGAAAAAATAGTGATTTACCCCACTGCTTTCCCCTCTCCACAGTATCCTAATAATTTTCACCATTCAGAATCTTTTTCTGAAGACGGCGTATTACTTTTTTCTGCGCAAGCCATATTTCAGGGATACATGGACCCAATAAATCATTATCCGGTTACTGCTCACGAATGGTCTAAAATTTACATAGCGCAAAATACGGACAGGAAGTGGCCCATTGGGGAAGCATCGTGGTGGGAAACCTTAGCCGAAATAAGTGGCTGGAACAAAACCTGCATTTCTGAATGTATTGGAAGGCCTGATATAGAAATTTTACCCGCCGTTATTGTTCATCTTATTTATTTTCCAAAACCAACGATGGAGAAATTTCCAGATATCTTTTCTTTATTACATTCAAAAGATTTATGATTTTTTAAGTTTACCTTTTACAAATAGCCATGATACTTCTTACGACTTCCTTACTTTGGATTGTTTTTATCATTATATTGTTGGATTCCCTCGGGGCAAATAACGTCAGAAAACGTGCCATTTCTTTTGCAAAAGCTTTATATGTTGATGGTCCCTGCCTTAGAATGAGGGTTAAAGGGCATTTAGTTTCCAAAAAAGGACGCATAACACCTTTAGAAGGTAAGATTTATATAAATCCTGTCACTAAACAATATATTTTTTATGCCGACCTGACCTATCAGATGATCTATGCAGAAAAATGGTTGTTTACGCACAATACCAGAGCTCTTTACCGACTTTCGACTTTTAGACAAGTTGTTCCAGGGCCATTTTCTCTGGATTTTTTCCCTTATTTATTCTCTAAAAAGGTGGATAATGCATCGATAGCTTACCAAAACGAAAAGGAGGATGGAAGCGTTGTTACCTGGCGAGAACTTGAAAATGAGACCATACCAAGATGGATAAGCCATTCATTTTCTTCCCTGGGCATGGTGAACATGGAAATAACCCTCTATGCTGAAGAATCCTCTTTTCTATGGTGGTAAATATTGGTTTTCAACCGATATTGGGTACTATTCTTCTACCATGATAGGCTGTCGCGTGTAAGAACTCGTGTAGAGTTGGCAGATTATCAAAGCGAACGCCCCCGGCCACTAAAACAGTCACATTATTATCTTTTCCAAAGGCAACCATTTCCTTTAAGACCAATTTATTGTCCCATGCTGAGCCAGGTCCTCCAGAGGTTAGAACGGTTGAAACCATCTTTTCTTTGGCAAGAGCCATCAAGGATTTCAAAGGATCCGGAGTAAAATCTATAGCTTTATGAAAAGTAAGAGGAAGGCCTGCGGCAGCATTTGAAATTTTATCAAGCGCATTAAAATCAATTTCATTATTCTTCAAAAGGCCACCGAAAACGATCCCTTTAACACCGACATCCTTAAAAAATGAAGCGGAAACTTTCATTTCGTTTATATCCTCTGAAGAATAAACGAAATCACCTTTCCGGGATCTCACCATAGCCATAATAGGAATGGAGATCCGGGAAAGGGTTTCGTTAAGCAAATCATCGGAAGGCGACAAGCCATCCCATTCGAGATGGGAGCAAAGTTCAATTCTATCTGCCCCATTTTGTTCAGCTAAAACAGCCTGATCTGCTGTTTCAACACAAGCTTCGAGTATCAAATTTCTTTATTTTCTAGGCATAAGTTCATCACGCATTGCTGTATGTAATACAATAGAAGCAATAACCGTTGCTGCCTGTTTAAGGTCATCAGCGATTAAATGATCCCAATTATCCATATTTGAGTGATGTGTTCTGGTGGAATAGGCAATTGGTTCCTGAATAAACTGAAATCCTGGAATACCAACGCCATCAAAAGATTGATGGTCTGTTCCGCCGGTATTACTATATGTAACGGTTGCTGCACCCAGATCTTTAAAAGGCTGAAGCAGGCTATTAAAAATAGGCGCTATTTTTTCATTTCCCTGCGTGTAAATACCTCGTATTTTACCTGTTCCATTATCAAGATTATAATAGGCAGAAATCTTAGCTCTTTTAGCGTCTCCCTCTGGCGTTTCACCAAAATGATTTTTCACATAAGCCCTTGAACCTAAGAGGCCTTGTTCTTCACCTGTCCAAAGAGCGAGGCGAATAGTACGTCTTGGTTTAATACCTGTTGCTTTGGTTACTTCCTGAATAATGCGCAGTGCCTCCATCATAACCGCAGAACCTGCAGCATTATCTGTTGCTCCAGTTCCATTATGCCATGAATCGATGTGAGCCCCTAACATGACCACCTCATCCGCTTTATCAGAACCTGGAATTTCTGCTATCAGATTATGTTCCATTCCATCTGGATTGGTATAAG
>Ga0208787_1000007_pt1 | contig 98399 bp, 79 predicted proteins | sample Wag4_2014_7_11_FD_187362 | JGI IMG/M metagenome (GOLD analysis project Ga0208787, IMG submission 187362) | Fresh water microbial communities from Ohio, USA - Utica-2 Time Series HT 2014_7_11 (SPAdes) (version 2) | ecosystem: Environmental > Aquatic > Freshwater > Water tank | place: USA: Ohio...
CTTATAAAGTTTTATCTCATAAGATACAATTGGGGTCGTATGGTTTTGACAGCAGTCGTAGCGGTTGGGGTAAGCATGCAGTGCGTTGGGTAATTAGCACTTTAATCTGAATACCAAACAATCAAAAGGCGAAGCAAATTTTGCCATGGCTGCTTAATTCAGTGAATTAACTTCCATTTTGGTCGAGAGAGAAGGCAGGCCTGTTGCCCGCTCCTCAGCCTAATTAAAACCAAAACAGGATGCGATAAAAGTAGGCTGTGCCTTTTATTTAAGTACCATTCAGCTAAGTGAATAATTGGTTTGTGTTTTTCCTGCTATTCGCCGACAAGTAATAAAACAATAAGCATGTAGAAGACCAATGGTAACATTGTTTGGACAGGGGTTCGACTCCCCTCGACTCCACAAAAAAACCTCACCCCTAAATAGGTGAGGTTTTTTTATAATAATAATTTATTTTTATTTTACTGCTCTGCTTAAAATTTATTTTTTAAATATACTTTTTTCTTTAGCCATTTTTTCAATCGCCTCTACGGAACGAGGAGACCCTGCAGATAAATTTTTATTACCTGTTGCAGTAATTAAAATATCATCTTCAATTCTTACACCAATACTCCACCATTTTTTATCGCAGTTACTTCCTGGTGGAATGTAAATGCCTGGCTCCACTGTTAAGACCACCCCTGGTAATAAGGTACGCGGTCCCATATCGTGCACATCTAGTCCTAAATGATGAGAAGTGCCATGCGGAAAATATTTTCTAGCCTCTGCTTCATTGGCAGCAATACCTAATTTTATTAAACCTTCGTTCACTACTTTTCTAGCAGCAGCATCTGCCACACCAAAGGGCGCACCTGGCACACAGGCAGCAATACCTGCATCTTGTGCTTTCAATACTAATTCGTAAATAATTTTTTGCGCTTCTGTAAACTTTCCATTGGCAGGAACGGTTCTAGTAACGTCTGCAGTATAACCATGGTATTCTGCAGCGCAATCGCTCAAAAGCAAATCTCCATCATTCATCAATTTTAAATTGGTGATATAATGTAGCACACATGCATTTTCTGCAGCTCCATTAATACTAGGGTAACCTGGGTATTCAGAACCATTGGCTTTAAAATGATATTCCATAATGGCCTGTGCTTGGTATTCAGTCATACCAGGCTTAATGGCTCGCATTACATCGTTATGACCTTCACAGCTAATAGCAACTGCTTTTGCAATTAAAGCAATTTCTTCTGGCTGTTTGATGCCACGAAGGTTGCTTAGTATTGTTTGGGTACTTCTTGCTGCAATAGGCTTATTTTGTGCATTAATACTATTATCTACAATCGATGCCATACGCGCAAGAGGGTCTTCTGCTCTTTTATATTTTGAGAAAATATCCTCCCCGCGATAAGTAGAGAAAACAGAATCTATATTACTAAAATCAATGGTGTTCGCTGTAAACTCATCATTGATAAAAACGTTTTCTATTTTATATTTTGCTTTCACCCCTTCTGCGCCTAAAATTTTTCCTGTCCACAATTCTTTTTGCGGGTCTCTATTTTTTACAAAAATAAATTCAGTACCTGTTTTATTTAAAATAGTTACTGGTGTTTTAAATAATAATAATACTGCATCTGATTCTTCTAAACCTGTAAAGTAGTAGAAGTTTTTATTTTGTGCATATTGGAAATCTGTGTCGTTAGATCTTACGCGCACTTGAGAGGCGAAGAAAATACCCACACCATTTACTGATATTTTTTCTTTAAAAGCTGCACGACGACCTGCATGAAATTCTGGACTTAAATAATCGGTAGGGTACTGCGTAGTTTGCTGAGCAACTGTTAGTAAAGGGGCTACTAAGATGAGTAGCCAAGAAAGGATTCTTTTTGTATTCATTTCATTTATTTTTTGCAGTTTAAAGCTAACTATTTTTTGTGAAGTTTCTTTCTTAGCGTTCGAAAACTACTTCTTCATAAGGCACTCTGAATCGAGGGCCCCATATACCTTGTTCTGTTCCTTTACCGACACTAATAATCATATTAATTTCAGCACCTGCTGGAAGGTTTAATGCTTTTTTGACTCTAATTTGATCGAATCCTTCCATAGGACAAGATTCAAATCCTTCTGCAGCGATGGATAACATAAATGTTTGAGCAGCTAAGGCGCAAGACTTATGCACGGTAATTCTTTGATCCGCTTTGCCGCCAAAACGCATAAATGGTTTTGAAATACCCATAAAAAAACTAATACATCTTCTTACAAAAGCAAAAAATCCAAAAATATCACTACGATAAGCAAGTGGCATTAGTTTCCCATAATAATCCAATCCTCTTTTTTCTAGTTTGGAAGGTTCTCCTTTGATGCCCGCTTTTAATCTATCATAATTCCACTTGGCTCTTTGAGGCCATAAATCTTTTCTAGTAACAAAAACTACAATTTGTTTGGCTGTTTTAGCAGCAGACTGGCCTAAGCAAAGGGCCTCGTATTTTTTCTTTTCTTCCTCATTCTTAATCCAATAAAATTCCCAAAGTTGCATATTGCTACTATTGGGCGATAAAATAGCACGTTCTATACTTCTTTTTATGACTTCATCCGGCACTTCTACTAGGGGGTCAAATCTTCGGTTTGATCTACGGCGGTCAATTATTGCTTGAAATTCGCTTGAATACATTTTATTAGAGTTATTTTTATTTAATTTTACAGCGTTGCTTCTTTAGAAGCGGATTGCAAATAAACCAAACTTTTTCAAACTATGCTAAAAAAAATTGCCATTGGCCTTGCACTAATTATAATTGTATTAGGCGGTCTATCTTTTACCCCTCAGTTTTCACACTTGAAAAACTTTGCTTCATGGGGTCTGCATACTATTCATGATTATAAAACCCATCCAACGCGTTTGGTTCCAAGTGGGGGTAAGCCTCAATATTGGCCTTTGGACTCTAGTTATAATAAAATGGTTATCTCAGATTCTCTGTTGGCCATCATGGAGGCTAATGACACACATGCTTTTTTAGTCATTCAAGATGGAAAATTAATTTATGAAAAGTATTGGGATGGATACACACCTACTACTTTAAGTGGTTCTTTTTCTGCTGCTAAAAGTATAATCTCTTTATTAATTGGTATTGCAGTAGATGAAGGAAAAATAAAATCAATTGAAGAGCCAGTAGGCAATTATATACCTCATTTCAAAACAAATGGTTTAGAAAAAGTGCGTATTAAAGATTTATTAACCATGAGCTCTGGTACCAATTATAATGAATTGGATAAAAGTTATTTTAGCATGAATGCCTATAGTTATTATGGGAATGATGAAGAATATATGGTTAGTAAAATGAAATTTCAAGAACCGGCTGGTGTTCATTGGGACTATCGTAGTGGAGATACGCAAGTCTTGGGCTTAATTGTTGAAAAAGTATTTGGTCAAAATATTTCAACACTTGTTTCAGAAAGATTTATGCAACCCATGGGCGCTGAAGCCGATGCGCTTTGGCTTTTAGATGGGGACCAAAAACATGAAAAAGCTTTTTGTTGTTTCAATGGCGTAGCGCGTGACTATGCAAGATTTGGACAACTCGTATTACAGAATGGCAAATGGGGGGAGAAGCAAATTGTTTCTAGTGATTATGTTCAAGCAGCTACAAAGCCTGCCTCTTATTTGAAAGATGCTTATGAAAATGAAACTCCAGTGGATTTTTATGGTTATCAATATTGGATGTTCAAAGAACAAGGACATGATATTGTGGCACAAAACGGTTTGTTTGGCCAGTATGTATATATTATTCGTGATAAAAATGCAGTGGTAGTTCGATTAGGGGAATCTAAAGTAGTGAAACATGTACATCATTTTCAGCCAGAAATACATTCTTATGCAGTTGCGGCACTTTCTATTTTAAAATAAAGAACTAAGATCTTAAGTAATTAAAGAAAACTGAATATAAAAGAAAAAGATATTTTAAAAAAAATTAGCTACAAAAAAAGACCCGCTCTTATTACAGAGTGGGTCTTTTAATTATAAGGACGAATTTAATGGTCTAGAAAAGGTCCATTGCTTTTGCAAAATAAGTTAAAGTGCCAGGAAGGGCTAACCAGAAGAACTCTCTGTAAACAATAAATAGGGCAATTAAAATTACAAACCATGTAAAGAAAAGTACCCAGTATTTTTTTGTGTTTTTTTGCGCTTCCATGCTATGAATTTATAAATTTTTAATGTTGGTTTTTTTGCCCATGCAAATATACCATTTTATTTTTTATTTAGTTTTTTGGGGGAAAGAATATTCCAGGTCCACTTTCCATCCTTCTGGAGTAGATACTACCATCATTTTGTGAGCAATTTTATCCAATGTATTTTGATAATCAAAACTAGTATGGGTAGGGTCAATGCTGCGAATTTCATTAATTTGAATAGAAGCCTGTCTTAATTGCTGCCTGCCTTCCTTGTCTAATAAAAAATAATGGGCGGAAAGGCTATCGAAAATAGCTTGATTTTTTGGGCTAGCTAAAAAGTAGTTTTTGGCCTTGCTAAAATCGCCTTGATTGCAATATTCTAAAAAATAACGGCCACCGTCTAGTGCATTGTCGGCCATCTCTTTGCTGGTACTATCGTTGCAGCTAATCATCAGCGCCATTAATCCAGTGACCCAAAAAGCTTTAAATTTGATTATATTCATTAGGAACAAAGTTAAGCCAAATTATAATTCCTAATTGGCATCTTCGGTGCTTTATATTAAATTTACAATCAATTAAGTTGTTTAAAAATGAAAAAGCTATTTCTATTCGTTGGACTTTATTTAGTAATTCAATCACAAGCGCAGCAAAAGCATCCTGCTTTTATGCATCAAGGCAATATCTACGAAGTAAATATTCGTCAATATACCCAAGAAGGTACTTTTAATGCATTCGCCAAGCACTTACCTAGGTTAAAAGCGATGGGGGTGCAAACTCTTTGGTTTATGCCCATTCAACCTATTTCAAAAGAAGGAAGAAAAGGAACTTTAGGGTCTTATTATGCAGTAGCAGATTACACCGCAATCAATCCAGAATTTGGGACTTTGCTGGATTTTAAAAACTTGCTAAATCAAATTCATGCATTAGGTATGAAAGCAATTATTGATTACGTACCAAACCATAGTGGTGCAGACAATAAGTGGTTAACGACACACCCTAATTTTTATGAAAAAGATAGTTTAGGAAAACCTACCTATACAGCAGATTGGTCAGATACAAGAGAATTAAATTTTGAAAATGTTGAGATGCAGGATAGTATGATTAATACAATGCGTTATTGGGTCAATCATACCACCATTGATGGATTTAGGATAGATGTTGCTTGGGGAGTGCCTACTAGTTTTTGGTACAAGTCTATTGCTACATTAAAAAAGACTAGACCTTTATTTTTTTTAGCAGAAGCAGATGATGCAGCTTTACATCCTGCTGGTTTTGATGCCACCTACACTTGGAGAGAATTTAATATTATGAAAGAGATCGCTGCTGGAAAGAAAGGGGTAGCTGCATTGGATTCCATGTTTAATATAATTGATACAAGTTTTATGAAGGGTGCCTGGCGCATGTACTTTACAAGTAATCATGACGAAAATTCATGGAACAAGGCAGATTATGAGACCATGCCTGGTGTCATTCATGCTCCTTTTGCAATTCTTTCCCAGACTTATAACAGAACCATTCCGTTGATATATAGTGGTCAGGAAGAACCTGTTTTAAGGCCCTTACAGTTTTTTGAGAAGGATCCTATCGCATTCAATAAATATGAGCGTGCTTCTTTTTATAGCAGCTTATTACATTTAAGAAAATCTAATAAAGCATTTGGAGAAACAGCAAAGTTTAATAGATTAAAGACAAATCAACCCAATGCCTTGATGGCCTATGAAAGAGCAGTAGGTAATGATCAAGTGATAGTGGTATTAAATTTATCTAATCAGGGTCAACAAGTTCAGTTAGCCCTAGATAAAGGGGGAAACAGTTATAAAGAATTGTTTACGAATCAAATTTTCCAAAATATAAACGAGTTTGAATTGTTACCTTGGGGCTATAAAGTATTTGAAAAAATCAAGCCCGTTATTAAAGTGCAAAAATAAATTATGACTAAAAAAGAGCTAGTAGAAAATATAAAAACAAAGCAGTCTTATTTATGTGTAGGCTTAGATTCCGATTGCGAGAAACTACCCAAAGGCTTTTCTAAAGATGCCAAAGGGGTGCTTGAATTTAATAAAGCTATCATTGATGCCACTGCTGAACATTGTGTGGGGTATAAAATAAATACAGCCTTTTATGAATCGATGGGCGTAAAAGGTTTGCAAGCGATGGAAGAAACCTTGGCTCATATACCCGATTCGCATTTTACTATCGCAGATGCAAAGAGAGGAGATATTGGAAACACTTCGGCGCATTATGCTAAAACTTTTTTTGAAGTCTTACCCTTTGATGCTATTACAGTAGCCCCTTATATGGGTAAGGATAGTTTAGATGCCTTCTTAGCCTATACTAATAAATTTACCATTGTGCTAGGGCTTACTTCTAATGAAGGCAGTCAAAATTTTCAACAACAAAAATTAAGTAGCGGGGAATATTTATACGAGTCGGTATTAGCGCAAGTGGCTACTTGGGGAAGTCCTGAACAAATCATGTTTGTAGTGGGTGCCACCAAGGCTCAAGAGCTTGAAAATATTCGTTCCATAATTCCGCATCATTTTTTATTAGTACCAGGAGTAGGTGCACAAGGTGGTAGTTTAGCTGATGTGACTAAGTATGGCAAAAACGAATCGGTGGGTTTATTAGTGAATGCGAGCAGAGCCATTATTTTTGCAAGTACAGAAAATGATTTTGCTCAAAAAGCAAATGCTGCTGCCCAGGCCTATGCTACCGAAATGAAAGGGCTACTTTAAAAGACCTATTTTAATAATTGTATATTTTCTCCTTCCGTTTTAGCAATGAATAAAGTAGCTGCACTATTGCCAATGATATTGGTAATGGCTCTTGCCTCACTCATAAATTTATCTACACCTAATAAAAAGGCCAAGCCTTCAATGGGAATTTTCTGCAAGGTGGCTAGGGTAGAGGCAAGTACAATAAATCCACTTCCTGTAACGCCTGCAGCTCCTTTAGAAGTGAGCATTAAAATAAATATCATAGTGACTAATTCTGCTGTGCTTAATTGAACATTATACAATTGTGCAATAAAAATGATGGCCATAGATAAGTAAATAGAAGTGCCATCTAAATTAAAAGAATAACCCGTGGGCACGACTAAACCTACCACCGATTTTGAACAACCCATTTTTTCAAGCTTGTTCATCAGTGATGGCATCGCAGGTTCTGAGGAAGAAGTGGCAAATACAATTAATAATTCTTCTTTGATATTATTAATAAGTTGCCAAATAGATAAATTATAATACTTTAATAGTAAACCCAGTATTAGAAAAATAAATAGGGCCATGGTTAAATACATGGTGGCCATTAATTTACCCAGTGGAATTAAACTAGCTAAACCATACTTGCCCACTGCAAAGGCCATACCGCCAAAAGCAGCAATAGGGGCCAGATACATTACAAATTTTAATCCTATAAAAACATAATGTGTTAGCCTTCCTAATATATGAATGTATTTTTCTTTTTTGTTTAAGAAATTCAGTAATAAACCGATGATAATGGCCAACACTAATATTTGCAAGTTGGCATTGCTTTTTATAATTGCCCATATATGAAAATCAGGAGAGGCAGTATATTTAGAAGGATCTTGCATTTGAATACCTTCTTTATTGATAGAGCCTGGTTTTAACCAAAGCGCCACTATCACCCCAATAGCGAGTGAAAGCGTACTGACTATTTCAAAATATATCAATGATTTTAAACCAATGCGCCCCACTTTTTTTAAATCGCCCATGCTGGCAATGCCTAGGGTAACGGTTAAAAAAATAATGGGGAAAGTAAATATTTTTATAATACTAATAAAGTGCTTGGAAAGGGGTTCGAGCTGAAGGGCTAGGCTAGGCGAATAAATGCCCACTAATACACCCAAAATGATGGCTATTAATACGTAGAAACTTAAATGGGTGATAATCTTTCGCATCTTAATTTATTGTTATTGTAAATATACTTTTTTACTACTGTTTCAGTTATCTTTGCACTTGATTGTTTTCACAATAAACTAATTATTTATGGCAGTAAGAACCGATTTATTTGAGTCTCCCGATTATTTTCAATTAGATGAATTATTATCAGAGGAACATTTGATGGTGAGAAAAGCGGTGAGAGATTATGTCAAAAAAGAAATTTCACCCATCATAGAAGACTATGCACAACGTGCAGAATTTCCTTCTCAAATAATAAAACAATTAGGAGACATGGGTTGCTTTGGTCCCACTGTACCTGCTGAATATGGCGGTGGTGGTTTGGACTATATTAGTTATGGTATCATGATGCAGGAATTAGAAAGAGGGGATAGTGGAGTGAGATCTACTGCGAGTGTTCAAGGTTCACTTGTTATGTTTCCAATTCATGCCTATGGAAGTGAAGCGCAAAAGAAAAAGTATTTACCCAAATTGGCATCTGGTGAGTGGCTGGGTTGTTTTGGATTAACAGAACCAGATCATGGTTCTAACCCATCAGGCATGTTAACCAATATTAAAGACGCTGGCGATCATTTTATATTGAACGGTGCAAAAATGTGGATTAGTAATTCCCCCTTTGCACAAGTAGCTGTTGTATGGGCTAAGAATGAAGCAGGAGAAATCGTAGGCGTCATTGTTGAAAGAGGAATGGAAGGATTTTCAACACCCACTACACATAATAAATGGAGTTTACGTGCGAGTGCAACAGGAGAATTGGTTTTTGATAATGTAAAAGTACCTAAGGAAAATATTTTACCAAATATTAAAGGATTAAAAGGACCATTGAGTTGTTTGAATAAGGCAAGGTTTGGTATCGCATGGGGTACAATCGGTGCTGCAATGGATTGTTATGATACTGCTTTAAGATATAGTAAGGAGCGCGTTCAATTCGGTAGACCCATTGGCGGATTTCAATTACAACAAAAGAAATTAGCAGAAATGATAACCAAGATCACCAAAGCGCAATTACTTGTATGGCGTTTGGGCGTATTAATGAATGAAGGTCGTGCCACTGCTGCTCAAATTAGTATGGCTAAAAGAAATAGTTGTGAAATGGCTACTAATATTGCAAGAGACGCAAGACAAATGTTAGGCGGCATGGGTATCACAGGAGAATATTCTGTGATGCGTCATATGATGAATTTAGAGAGTGTAATTACTTATGAAGGCACACATGATATTCATTTGTTAATTACCGGAATGGATATAACAGGATTCAACGCATTTACATAGTATTGTTCAATAAAGAAAAACTGGGTAATGGCTGCCGATAAAATATTTTTAATTGGGATGATGGGTTCGGGCAAATCTTATTGGGCACAAAAAATGGCTAAATGGAATAAATGCGTGGGCTACGATTTAGACAAGTTGATTGAGATGAATGAGGAAAAAACAATTGCCGAAATTTTTAATGAAGACGGAGAGGATTATTTTAGAAAAGCAGAAGCGAAAATTTTAAGATGGTTTAAGGAGAAGAAAAAATTTATTATTGCTACTGGTGGCGGCGCACCTTGTTTTTTGGAGAATATGCATTGGATGAAAAAGGAAGGCATAGTTATTTGGTTGGATGAATCGGTAGAGGTATTAGTCAAAAGGTTATCTCCCGAAAAACAACAACGCCCCTTAATTGCTAATTTAAGCGATAGTGAAATTGCACGTTTTATTGAAGATAAATTAGTGGAAAGGCATGTTTTTTATGCGCAAGCTCATTACCGATTAACCAGCGATCAAATCAATGAAGCCGGATTGAAAAAATTAATGGCAAAACATGTATCGTAAAATATTAATCTGGGGCTTAGTATTTTCTTTATTCGCAGTGGTACTGGGTGCCTTTGGAGCACATGCCTTAAAGGCATTCGTCAGTCAAGACAAATTACAAATTTTTGAAACAGGGGTGAGGTATCAATTTATACATGCATTCGCATTAATTTGCTTATCGCTTTATGGCAGTTGGCAAGCAGTAAAACAAAAAGCGCCAATAGGCTTAGGATGGTCTGCACATTTTTTTATTGTAGGGGTTTTCCTATTTAGTGGCTCCTTATATGCATTAACTTTCCTTTCTTTAACAAGCTATCCATGGGCTCGTTTTTTGGGACCTATTACACCTTTGGGCGGACTTTCTTATATACTAGGTTGGGCATGTTGGATTAGGGCTGTTTATCTAGATAAAGTGGATAAGTAGGCCCTGTTATTTTCAATTTTACACATTTGTTCAAATTCCTTTTTCGTCCTATACAGATAACTTATATTTGTTACCATGGCAAATACCCTAAAAAGTAAAAAACAACCCAAGGTTAGCGAGGAGAATTTAAATCCTGATAAAGAAGCAGATGTATCGGTGACGGATGTAGTGAAAGATGAAAGAACCTCCAAAATTATGGGGGTGGTAAGTTTACTCATTACCTTATTTCTATTTGTGTCTTTCACTTCTTATTTATTTACTTGGCAGGACGACCAAGACATGGTCCAATTATGGCGTACGCATTTATTTTCTATCAACGATTTAAGAGTAAATAATTTAATGGGCTACATAGGTGCTTTTGTAGCCTATCAAATTATGTTCAACGGATTTGGTTTAGCCGCTTATTTATTTTGTTCTTTCTTTTTTGTATTAGGGGTGAATTTATTTTTTACTAAAACTATTTTTAGTTTATGGCGCAATATTAGGTATGTGATTTTAGGCTTACTTGTTATAAGCACTTGCTTAGCCTTTGTTACAGCAGGTGCTCATTTTTCTTGGGGAGGCGCACTAGGAGAATACAGTAGTAGTTGGTTAATCAAATGGATTGGAAGTTTTGGAACCGGCGCTTTATTACTAGTAGCGGGCTTTAGTTATTTTATTTGGAGGTTTAACCCTAGTTTTAATGTACCTAGTTTTAATTTTTTACTACCGAAGAAAAAAGAACCTAAATATGTAGGGGATGATATTGTCGATACAGATGAAACCGCAGTTAAACAAGAATGGGATTTAAATGCAACTGAGCCACCGAATTTAGGAGGCAATAAATTAAATAACGAGTCTTTTGATGAATTAAGTTTGGAATCTGAAAAAGTATTAGAGCCGCAAGTTTTATCAGCAGCATTAACACCTACACTCATTGATACGGAAGAGCCAGTTATAACTAATGAAGTTATAGAAGCCCCTGCGCCTATTGTTGAAAAAATAAATATTGAAGATTTTAACGGAGAATTATTAGAAGACCTAGATCTAGAAATTAAACCAGTAGCCAAAGAAGTCATTGTACCCGTGGGATCTTTAGCTACAGCCTATGATGCTACCTTGGATTTAAAAAATTATAAGTACCCTTCCATTAATTTATTGGAAACGCATGGCTCTGAAAAAATTGTACAAGATCCTGAGGAATTAGAGACGCATAAGAACCAAATTATTGCAACATTAAAGAATTACGATATTGCCATTCAGCGCATAGCTGCCACAGTGGGGCCTACCGTTACTTTATATGAAATTGTACCAGCACCGGGTGTACGTATTAGTAGAATTAAAAATTTAGAAGACGATATTGCTTTAAGCTTGGCTGCATTAGGTATTCGTATCATTGCGCCTATTCCTGGAAAAGGAACCATTGGTATTGAAGTGCCCAATATTAGAAAGTCGGTAGTGAGTATGAAAACCTTATTGGCGAGTGAGAAATTTCAAAATAGTAAGTTTTCTTTACCTATTGCTATTGGTAAAAAAATTGACAATGAAAATTTCATTGTTGACTTAGCTAGCATGCCTCACTTATTAATGGCTGGGGCAACGGGTCAAGGAAAGTCGGTGGGTTTGAATGCAATCTTGGTTTCATTATTATATAAGAAGCATCCATCGCAATTAAAATTTGTTTTAGTAGATCCTAAGAAAGTGGAATTAAGTTTATACCGCGTCATTGAAAAACATTTCTTAGCAAAACTACCAGGAGAGCAAGATGCCATAATTACTGATACTAAAAAAGTAATCAATACACTGAATGCTTTATGTATTGAGATGGACAACAGATACGATTTATTAAAAGAAGCAGGTTGTAGAAATATTAAAGAGTACAACGATAAATTTACAGCCCGTCGTTTGAATCCTGAAAAAGGTCATCAGTTTTTACCTTTTATTGTTTTAGTAGTGGATGAGTTTGCCGATTTAATTATGACAGCGGGTAAAGAAGTAGAAATGCCTATTGCACGTTTAGCGCAGTTAGCAAGAGCGGTGGGTATACATTTAATTATTGCCACACAAAGACCAAGTGTAAATATTATCACAGGTACCATTAAAGCCAACTTCCCCGCGCGTATTGCATTTAAAGTATCTAGTAAGATAGATAGTAGAACTATTTTAGATGCAGGTGGCGCCGAGCAGTTAATTGGCAAAGGCGATATGCTGGTAAGTTATAATGGAGAAATTACGCGTTTGCAATGTGCTTTTGTGGACACTCCAGAAGTAGACCGTGTTTGCTCTTTTATTGCCGATCAAAAAGGCTATCCACAAGCATTTTTATTACCAGAGTATGTAGATGAAAAAGAAATGGATGCAGGTAATTTTGACTCTGGCGCAAGAGATGTCTTATTTGAAGAAGCAGCCAGACTTATCGTAAGTGCTCAAATGGGTTCTACTTCCTTGATACAACGTAGAATGAAATTGGGCTATAATAGAGCCGGTAGGGTAATGGATCAATTAGAGTCTGCTGGTCTGGTGGGTCCAAGCCAGGGCTCTAAGCCCAGAGAGGTTTTATACAAGACAGAGGCTGATTTAAACACCTTTTTAAAGAACCTAGATTAAAAGCAAGAATTAAGTCTATTGCCTTAGTTAGTTGTTTAAAAATTAGTATAAATATATCGTATGCTTAAAAAACCATTCTTTATTTTTGTACAAACCCCAATGTTTAAATAATAAGCTTTTATGAGAATCCCCTTCATTTTTCTCGCATTTATTGTCTGTTTATCTACATTTGCTCAAAAGGACCCCTCCGCCAAGGTTATTTTAGACCAAATTGGGGCGAAAGTGAAGAATTCAAAAGGCATACTAGTTAGCATACAAATGGTTTCCAAGAATAGCCAGGGTAAGGCAATGGGCACCAAGCAGTTAAGTCTTAAGATGAAGGGAGATAAGTATTATCTAAAACAAGGTCTGATGGAAATTCTATGTGATGGGTTAATTATCTATAATTTTGACGGTGTAAATAGTATTTCAAAGTCCAGTGTATCGGAGTCGGATCAAACCCTTAGTCCTCAAAAATTATTAGCAGGTAACTACGATAAAGACTTCAATTACAGTCTTTTAGGTCAAACAGCTTCAAATGCTACCATTGAGCTTATTCCAATAGATAAGCGTAAGAGTTTTCAAAAAGTAACCCTTGTGGTTGACAAGAAAAAATCGGCCCTTTCTTCGGCCTCCATCTTAGATAAAAGCAATAATAGCACCCTTGTAAAAGTCATGACTATTAATTATACAGCTGTTTTAGCCGATAATCTATTCCTCTTCAAAAGGGCCAAATACCCAAAAAACGTGGAAATTTTTGATTGATTTACGCCTTTTTACACTTATCTTCGCAGCCGAAATAAAAAAATAAAACCGTAGTTAATAGTTAACTACAAAAAAAGAAGTTTTACAATGGCTATATTAACATCAGAAAAGAAAGCAAACATTTTTGCTGAATTTGGCGGAAAAGCAACAAACACTGGTTCAATTGAAGGACAAGTTGCTTTATTAACCGAGCGTATTGCGCACATTTCAGGTCACCTGAAAGCAAACCACAAAGACCATTCAACTCAAAGAGGTTTAATGCAATTAGTGGGTCAGCGTAAGCGTTTATTGGTTTATTTACAAAAACATAACCTAACAGGTTACCGCGCACTAATTGAAAAATTAGGCTTAAGAAAATAATCAACAAAAACAAATTATAGGCTGTCCCAACTGTTACCACGGTTGGGATTAGTCGTTTATATACTATCTATTCTAGTAAAGAAAAGATTTAAAAAAATTAAAATGATAACACAACCTAAATCAGTCAAGTTTGAAATAAATCCAGGACAAGAGGTATTTATTGAAACAGGTAAATTAGCACGTCAAGCAGATGGTGCTGTTACAGTAAGACAAGGCAATTGTATTTTACTTGCCACCGTTGTGGCGAATAAAGATCCTAAAGACGGACAAGACTTTTTTCCTTTAAGCGTAGACTACCAAGAAAAATTTGCATCTGCAGGTCGTATTCCTGGTTCTTTTTTCAAAAGAGAAGCGCGTTTAAACGATTATGAAATATTAACAAGCCGTTTAATTGACCGTGCACTTCGTCCTTTATTCCCTGAAGATTATTTATGTGATGTACAAGTATTAATCTCTTTGATATCAAGTGATGAAAATGTAATGCCCGATTCATTAGCTTGTTTAGCTGCATCTGCTGCATTAGCCGTTTCAAATATTCCAATTAAAGAAATTATTTCTGAAGTACGTATTGGTCGTATCAAAGGAGAATTTATTATCAATCCTTCTAAAGCACAATTAGCTATTTCTGATTTTGAATTTTTGATTGCTGCTACTGAAAAGAATTTGATGATGGTAGAGGGAGAGGCGAAAGAATGTTCTGAAGAAGAATTAGTTCAATGTTTAGAAATTGCACATGAAGCCATTCGCAAACAAATCAAAGCACAAGCAGAGTTAAGAAAAGTAGTAGGTATTACAGAAGTGCGTGATTATAAAAAACCAGAACAAGATATTGCTATTAAAGATAAAGTATATGCTTTTGCTAAAGCGAAAGTAACAGCCATTGCTGAAATGGGTTCTGCTAAGCATGAAAGAAGCGATGCGTTCACTGCTTTGAAAAAAGAAATTATTGAACATTTAGGTACTGAAATTACCGACTTGCAAAAGAAATTAGCAGGTAAGTATTACGAGGACTTGAAATGGGAACTAGTAAGAGATATGATGGTGGACAAGCGTATTCGTTTAGATGGTCGTAAATTAGATCAAGTGCGTCCTTTAGCGATGGAAGTAGATCCACTTCCCACTCCACATGGTTCTTCTTTATTTACAAGAGGAGAAACACAATCTTTAACGACTGTTACTTTAGGTACCAAGTTGGATGAGTTAATGCAAGAGACTGCAGCAAGTGCTGAATACACTAAATTTTTCTTACACTATAATTTCCCTCCTTTCTCTACTGGAGAAGTGAAGATGATGCGTGGTGTAGGTCGTCGTGAAGTAGGTCATGGTAATTTAGCCATGCGTTCTTTAAAACAAATGTTACCAGACACCACTACCTTCCCTTATACTTTAAGAGTTGTTTCAGATGTATTAGAATCAAATGGTTCTTCTTCTATGGCAACCGTTTGTGCGGGTTCATTAGCATTAATGGATGCAGGTGTGCCTATGCCTAAGCACGTGAGTGGTGTGGCCATGGGATTAATTTCAAGAGAAGATGGTAAGTATGCTATTTTAACAGATATCCTAGGAGATGAAGATCATTTAGGAGATATGGATTTTAAAGTAACAGGTACACGCGATGGTATTTGCGGTGTGCAAATGGATATTAAAGTTGACGGTTTAAGTATGGACATTATGCGTGAAGCATTGTCACAAGCTAAAAAAGGTCGCTTACATATTTTAGATGCTATGTATGAGTGTATGCCAGCAGCACGCGCAGATGTGAAACCACATGCACCAAGAATGGTTAAATTAATTATTGATAAAGAATTTATTGGAGCAGTCATCGGGCCCGGTGGTAAAATTATTCAAGAGATGCAAAGAACAACTGGTGCCACTATTAATATTGAGGAAGTAGGTAACCATGGTGAAGTAAGTATCTTCTCTGCGAATAAAGATAGTTTAGATGCTGCTGTAAAATGGATCAATGGTATTGTAGCTGTTCCAGAAATTGGAGATGAATACGAAGGGGTAGTGAAGGGTGTGAAAGAGTTTGGTGCCTTTGTAGAATTCATGCCAGGCAAACAGGGTTTATTACATATTAGTGAAATAAGCTGGAAGCGTTTGGAAACAATGGATGGTATTTATAACGAAGGAGATCTAGTAAAAGTGAAATTGGTTGGTTTGGATCCTAAAACAGGCAAGTTCAAATTAAGCCATAAAGCTTTATTACCTCGTCCGGAGCAAGCGCCACGTGAAGACCGCGGTCCAAGAGACTAGAGTGTAGGATAAGCCTAGATTTAAGAAGTTTAATTATATAATTGCCCCGATCAATCGGGGCATTTTTTTGGTCAAAATCTTACGAAAATGGAAAAAAGGAACAGTAAAGCAAAAAATTACCATTTTTTCGAAGATTTTCTAGGTTTTTATATATCTTCACGTTAATATATTGTTATTTTTTAAACCCAATTTATTAATCAAACTATTTTTTTATGAGAAAACTTTTTGTTTTCGCTATTCTCATTTTGGCTTCGTTAATCACTAATGCCCAGGATAAGAAAATCAGAGGTAAGGTTACCGACCAAAAAAGTGGATCTCCTCTTCAGGGAGTATCTGTGATTATTAGTGGTACTTCACTCGGCACAAATACTGGAGTTGATGGTAATTTTGAATTAGCCGTTCCATCATCTGCTAAATCATTGAATTTCTCCTACACAAGTTATGAAAGCATTCAAGTTGCTCTTGGTGGAAAAACTCAATTTGATATAAAAATGATAACTACTGAGGCGAGTCTTCAAGAAGTTGTGGTAGTGGGTTACACTAAATCAACTAAAGAAGCTTTCACTGGTTCCGCAAAAACTGTATCAGGTGAACAATTGAATAACAAGAATATCTCTAACGTTTCTCAAGCATTGGCTGGGGAAGTTGCAGGTTTAAGAGTTATTAACCCTTCAGGCCAACCTGGAGCTTCAGCAACTTTACGTATTAGAGGTTTTGGTTCTGTAAACGGAAACCGTTCCCCATTATATGTAGTGGATGGTGTACCATTTACTGGATCACTGAATTCAATCAATCCAAATGATATCCAAAATACTACTGTATTAAAAGATGCAGCTGCAACCTCCATTTATGGTTCACGTGGTGCAAACGGTGTAGTTGTAATTACAACTAAAACAGGGACTGCGAGAAAATCATTTATTGAAACCGACGTTAAATTCGGTACCAACCAAGCTATTCTACCAAGATATGATGTAATAAAATCTCCAGAGGAATTTATTGGTCTTGGTTGGGAAGCTTTATACAACGAAGGAGTAATTGCAAAAAATGCAAACCCTGCAGGATATGCTAACTCGCGTTTATTCTCTTCTGGTGGTATAGACCCAAGAAACAATATTTGGAGAAACGTAAAAACTGGAGCAGACTTAATCGATCCATATACCCGTCTAGTGCGTCCAGGTGTAATGAGGGTTTACGATCCTGAAAACTGGGAAGACTATGCCTTCCAAGCATCAAATAGATTAGAATCTAATATAAGATTTGGGGGTGGTGATGCAAAAACAAACTATTTCTCCTCATTTGGATATTTGAATGACCAAGGTTATTCACTCAATACAAATTTCCGCAGACTTAATGCGCGTATTAATCTTAACCATGAAGTAAAAAAATGGTTCACAACAAACTTCAACCTGAATTATGCGAACACTATCACCAATAATAATGGGCAAGGTTCTAGCTCAAATAGTGTATTCTGGTTCGCTGATAATATTCCATCAATCTACCCATTATTTATGAGAGATGCGGCAGGTGAGAAAATCGTTGACCCTATTTTTGGTGGATACCGTTATGATTACGGAGAAACAGGAAGAAAATTTGGTTCTCTTACCAATGCAATTGCAGATGCGAATTTCAACACTTCAAGAACATTCAATAATGAGCTTACAGGTACTACATCTGCCAATATCAATTTCACAAAAGATCTTGTACTTGAAAACAGACTTGGTGTACAGTATAATTCTACAGTAGGGTACACACTTACCAATAAGTTCTACGGATCAGCCGCAGGACAAAATGGCTCTATATTTCAAAGTAGGAACAACCTAATGAATGTGAACCTTCTTACTATGCTTCGCTATAAAAAAACCTTTGGATTGAATAATCTAAACGTTTTGGCTGCGCATGAATCAACTGATTATGATTTTGAGGTATCCTCTGCATCAGGACAAAATCTTGTTAGTAATTATGATTTATCATTAGCAAATGCGATTGTTAAAAACCCAACACAAAATTCATACAATAACACGAATACGCTCGAGAGTTATTTTTCTCAATTAAACTATGATTATAACGGTATTTATTATTTATCAGGTACTGTGAGAAGAGACGGTTCTTCTAGATTTGTGCCCGAGAAACAATGGGGTACTTTCGGATCCGTTGGTGTAGGTGCGGTTTTGACAAGAACTCGTTTACTTGAAAATTCAAAATTCTTAACTTATCTGAAGCTAAAGGCTAGTTATGGTATTTTGGGTGACCAGAGTGGTCTTGGATTGTATCCAGGTGTTTCAAGCATCAGTATAGGTGTATTAAATAACCTGCCTTCATTTGGTATCCCAACACCAGGTAACCCTGAGTTAACTTGGGAAACCTCTAAAATGTTCCAGACAGGCGCAGACTTTAAAATAGGAACTTTCCTTGAGGGTACTATTGAATATTACAGAAAAAATACTAGTAATTTGATTTTTGATAGACGTGTAGGTATATCGAACGGATTTGCTTTAATTACAGTAAATGATGGTCTATTAAGAAATGAAGGTATAGAGTTAGAATTAACTGGACATATTCTTAAAGGGGATAACTATTTCTTAGACCTTAGCGTGAACGCTGAGAAATTTGATAATACAATTATTAATATGCCTCTTGACCCATCAATTGGGAATAAGCCTAAAATCATAGATATCCAAGGGCAATTCGGCTGGGCGCAAAACAGATCTGTTTTCGATTATTACATCCGTAATTTTGCAGGCGTTGATCCAACAGATGGAACTAGTACTTGGACAGTTTATTACCAAGACTTAGACGGAAACGGAAGTTATAAAAAAGGGGAGGAAGTTTTAAACTTAGAACAATTCAAGGCGGATAATCCAACTAAGTTCGCAAGTTTGAAACAAGGAATCACAAAAACCTATTCAGACGCTACCCAATATTATATTGGTAAATCTGCTATTCCTAAAATAAGAGGCGCATTTAATCTATCAGGAGGCTATAAAGGCTTTGAGCTCGCAGTTCAACTACTCTATAGTGTAGGTGGATATGCTTATGATGGCGCTTATGCTGGCTTAATGGGTAATGGCCTAATTGGTGGAAACAACTGGCATTATGATATTTTTAATCGTTGGCAGCAAGCTGGTGATAAGACAACTGTACCCCGTCTATCTAACGAGAAAGACGCTAACGTAACATCTTCATCATCTAGATTTTTAGTAAAAGCAGATTACCTTGCATTGAATAATATTCGCTTAGGATATAATCTTCCTTCATCTATAACTAAGCGTTTTGGTATTCAAGGTGGGTCATTTTATGTTTCTGGGGATAACCTTTGGTTAAGCTCAGCTAGAAATGGATTCAATCCAACTACCTCTGAGACGGGTGGTTCTAGTACATATACGTATTCTCCGCTTTCAACTATCACTGCTGGTTTAAAAATTAAATTCTAAATTTAAAAATCGTTTTATATGAAACAATCATATTTAATATTGACATCTTTAATAGCACTTACCCTAGGTAGTTGTAAAAAAGATTTTCTTATTACTGAGCCTAATCAGTTCACTACACCTGAACGTCTAAGTGCTGATGCAAAACAAGATCCAAAGCTACTTGCTGGAAATATTGCAGGTTTATATACTACAATGTTCACTAGAGGTGTTGGTGGTACAAGTGGTCATGATGATTTTGGTCAAAAAGGCATTGACATTTATACAGATATGCTTCAATCAGACATGGTACTTGGTGCACTAAACTATGGATGGTATTCTAACGTAGCACGTTACAATGCTTCTCCTGATTTTACTAGAAATGAAGTCTATATTCCATTTAGGTATTATTATAGACAAATTTTTGGAGCTAATACCATTATTGACATCCTTGGTGGTAGTAATGCAGTACCCACTGAGGCTGGAAACAAGTATACCATGGGACAGGCCAAAGCAATGCGCGCCTATTCCTATTTTTATCTTAGTCAGCTATACGGAAAAGAGTATGGTGCAGGAACTGATAAACTAGTTCCTATCTATACCTCTGCTAAGCAACTGAATCAACCAAAAGCAACTACCAAAGAAGTATACGACCTAATGGTAAAAGACCTAAATGATGCGATTAGCTTACTTACAGGATTTACAAGAGCTACTAAAGACCAAGTAGATATAAATGTAGCTAGAGGCCTACTTGCCTATGTTCTTTCTGCAAGAGGCACACAAGCTGACCTAGCCGAAGTGGTTAGTTTAACAGACCTTTTAATGAAGGCCTATCCTAAAACAACACCTGCTAATTTGTACTTTGATGGAACTAATGCAACTTCAACTACAGCAGGTTTTAATAATGTTGCAACGCCAAGCTGGATCTGGGGTGTTGATATTACACTTGCTCAAGGAATTAATCTGATATCATGGTGGGGACAAGTTGATCAATATACATATAGTTATGCTTGGGCAGGAGATCCAAAGAGAATAGATCTAGGTTTGTATAATCAAATTGGATCTGACGATATTCGCAAAAACCAATTTCCTCCCATTGGTGTATCAAGGGCACTACAACCCATTAACAAATTTTGGGCGCCTGCAAGAGTTAGTGGAGGACAAAGGACTGTAGAGACTGATAATCTTTATATGCGTGCAGATGAATTCTACCTACTTAATGCAGAGGCTAAAGCACGTTTAAGTAAAACTTCAGATGCTGTAACTGCTCTTAAATCTTTCTTAACAGGTAGAAAGACGGATGTTAGTTATATCGATGCACTTTCTGGGGAGGCTCTTTTAAATGAGATTTATCTTCAAACAAGGATAGAGCTTTGGGGAGAAGGTAAAGCCTACCTTGCAATGAAAAGATTAAAGAGATCTGTAGTAAGAGGTACTAATCACCTTTTTGAAGCATCTGCAACCATTCCATATAATGATGCAAAATTAACTTTTGTTATTCCACAAGCTGAGATACTAAATAATCCTAACCTTGATAAATAAAGATTAGGTACACATATTATACGCTAATAAAAAAAGTCAGATCTAATTAATTTAGGTCTGACTTTTTTTATTGCTCCGATGGCCAATTGAATCAGCTTACTATTTACCTTTACTGTATATGACATAGTTTACTAAGCTATTAAAGAAGCCCTAAAACAACCCCAAAACAACCCCAAAACAACCACTAAAACAATCCCATGTCTAAAGAGTACATACAAATAGCCTTCGATTTTGAGAACCAGGATCAGTTTGAGATGCTGGTGGCTCAGCTTTCTGCCTTAGGTTTTGAGGGGTTTAATGAGGAGCAGGCGAGTCAAGGTATTAATGATGGGGTTAAAATGTCAAACAAACTAGGAGAAGGCGCAGGGCATTGTAAAACCTTCATAATTAATACTGAATTTGAGGCTAATTTATTGGATAATGAATTGGATATTATATTCAAACAACATAATATAAAGCATTCTAAATCAATAATTAAAGAAGAAAATTGGAATGCAGTTTGGGAATCTAATTTTGAACCAGTAAGAGTGGCTAATTTTGTAGGCATTCGAGCTAATTTTCATCCTCATTTTGAACCTTCAGTAGCTTTTGAGATAGAGATTACGCCTAAAATGAGCTTTGGAACGGGCCATCATGCCACTACTTTTACCGTTATTGAACTAATGGAATCAATGGATTTTAAAGGCAAGACCGTTTATGACTTTGGAACCGGCACAGGTATATTAGCCATCCTTGCTGAAAAGCTAGGGGCGGCATCGGTATTGGCCGTTGATAACGACGATTGGTGTATTGAAAATTCGATGGAGAACATACAAAAAAATGATTGTCAATTGATTAGCATAGAAAAAGTGGAATCGGCTTATCAAGCCAAACACTTTGACATAATTATTGCCAATGTAAATAGGCATATTATTGAGGCCAATATGCTTGCATTAACTCAATTAGCCCTTCCAGGATCAGTCCTGGTATTAAGTGGTTTACTTATTGAGAATCAATCAGATATGATTCAATTAGCCATTGAAAATGGCTGGACATTTCAAAAATCAAAGCCTCTAAATGGCTGGATTAGCTTATTGTTTAACATTTAATTAAAGTTTAGTTCACAGTGTTAACAAATCATTAATTTATTCGTCGTATCTTTGCCGCCCAACCAAATTTACAATGACAGAAATTATATTAATATTACTTGCCTATCTCATCGGATCAATTCCTTCAGCAGTTTGGGTGAGCAAGTCGGTATTTGGTATTGACATTAGAGATTACGGAAGTGGAAATGCTGGGGCAACCAATTCTTTTAGAGTATTAGGTTCTAAATGGGGCAGCTTTGTGATGCTTGTAGATGTTACCAAGGGTATTATTGCAACTTCCTTGTATATTCTTATCCCATTTTATTTAAACAACGAACTTGCAAGAACTAATTTTATGATAGCCCTAGGAATGGTGGCTGTTATTGGACATATATTTCCCATTTTTGCCAATTTTAGAGGTGGAAAAGGGGTGGCAACCTTATTAGGAATGGCTTTAGCTATTCAACCCATGGTGGCCTTACTTTGCTTAGTGGTTTTCTTAATCACTTTGCTTTCAACTCGATTTGTATCATTAAGCTCTATGCTCGCGGGAGTGGCTTTTATGGTATTGATCCTCTTCATTTTCAATGAAAAGGAGACCATCTACCGCCTTTTCGCTATAATAGTGGCAATGATGGTGGTAGTGACTCATCAGAAAAACATTTCCAGGCTTTTCAAGGGTACAGAAAATAAACTGCCCAATTTCAAGAACAGAATTAGAAGAGATCTTAAATAAGGATTTGCTTATCAAATTATTTTAAGATTTAATTCAAATTTGTAGTTCTAAAAATTTAGAATTTCGTAACTTCGCCGTCCGTTAAAACTTTAAAGCTATGCCAGGTAACCAGAATATTTTAGAGAAATTGCAACTAAAGGAAGAGAAAAATTTACTGATCCAAGGCCTACCTTCTTCTGTAGAAAAGCAATTCGCTAAGCTCGCTTACAACAAGAACCTGACCCCCTTATTAAAGACTAGAAAAATTGATTTTGCGCTTATTTTCGCTATCAATCAATTACAATTGAATAATATCTTAAAAGAGGTATTTCCCGCCTTACATCCAGAGAGTAAATTATGGATTGCTTATCCAAAAACAACTTCTAAAATAGTATCTGATTTAAATAGAGACGCAAGCTGGGAAATTTTATCTAAGAATGATTACGAGGCAGTAAGACAGGTTACTTTAGACCATGTTTGGACAGCAATGCGTTTTAAGAAATTAGATCAAATACCTAATAGAAACAGAACCTTTGTTGAATTCAAGGCTGCCAATATTAAAGTGGACGATTTTGAAAAAAGATTAATTGCCCTTCCTATAGAATTAGATAAATTATTTGGTGCACATGAAGAAGCTAGAGAATTCTTTGTTTCTTTATCAATACTAAATCAAAAAGAATATTTAAGTTGGATTCAAGGTGCGAAGAAAGAAGAAACTAAACAAAAGCGTTTGGAATCAACTTTAGAAAAATTATTAGCAGGGAAGAATAGCCCTTCAGAGAAGTAGCCTTTATTATTTTTTTATAAAATATAAAAAATAATAAATTTACACTCTAATGATTTTTAAGGCTACTTCATAATTACCGTTCCAATACCTTGGGTTAATGCACGCTCCACTTCTTTTAAATGCTTATGTATTTGAAGTAATTGTATTTGTTCTTTTTCAGCTGCCGTTTCTAGGTCCATCTGGTTTTGACTAATCATCTTTTTTACCTTTCTTAGTTTAAAGTACATTAAGCCTATTTCAATTTCATTGATAATATCTTTTACATCTTCGCGTTCAGGCTTTCCTAATTTCTCATTCCATCTTGTACTTAATTCATGGTCGGGTTCAAATAAACTCACTACCCATTTTTGTACTCTTTCATCTTCATGGTATTGAAGCGTTTTACCATTGGGTAGCTTGCCATCATAAAACCATTTTTTATAAGCCTCTACCAAATACACCATATCCTCATTTTCTAAAGGGAAGCTTTCTATTTCATCAAAAATCCATTGTGCTACTAATTTATTTTCTTTCGTAAGTTCATTACCATAATCAATAATTAGTTTTACTAAATTTTTCTCGTGGGCTAAGTCTTTATCTGAGAATAAGTCTGTGTCTTCTTGTTGCTCTTGTCCTTGAGGAAAGCTGGGCATTAGAATAGCAGCTTCATCATAAGACATTTTCTTTTCTTCTTTTACTATCTTATCACGCTTAAACTTATTCACTAACTGCGTTAAGCCAGTCTCGTCAATACGCAGTAGGGAAGCGCACTTTCTTACATATTCTTGTAGCTTGGTAAAATCTTCAGGTTTATTAATTTTACTTAATGTCTCTGCAATTTGATTCACTAAGCTATTCTTCTTATTTAAATCACCACCCACTTCTTTTAATTGTACTTCTAATTGAAATAATACAAAATCTTTTTTATCAGATTGTACAAATTCTCTAAAAGCGTCTGGTCCCACTTTGTTTACATAACTATCCGGATCTTCTTTATCGGGAATCAGCACTAATTGCACATTCAAACCTTCTTCCAAGGCCATATCTAATCCACGCAAGGCAGCCTTCACACCCGCTGCATCTCCATCATAAATAATGGTTAGGTTCTGCGTGTACTTTTTGATAAGCCTTAACTGATCAATGGTTAAAGAAGTACCTCCACTAGCTACCACATTTTCTATACCAGCTTGGTGAAGGCTTACCACATCGGTATAACCTTCTACTAGTAAACATTCATTTTGTTTATCAATAGCAGTTCTTGCAAAATAAGAACCGTATAAAATTTTACTCTTTACATAAATATCATTCTCCGGCGAGTTAATGTATTTAGGAGACTTATCGTTCTTGGCAATTTGTCTGGCACCAAATCCAATAATTTTTCCAGTGGTATTATGAATAGGAAAAATAATACGGTCTCTATAATTATCCTGCCACTCGCCGTTGCGCTCCACCACTAAACCTGTTTTCGCAAAAAGTTCAGGATTGAATTGATTTTGAATTAAGGCCTTGGCTAAACTATCTTTATCGGAAGGGTTGTAACCAATTTTAAATTTTTCTACAATGGGTTTTAAAAAGCCTCTATGCTGCATATAGCTTTGCGCAATAGATTCACCAGCCTCTGTTTCCCAGTATTGCTTTGCGAAAAAATCCATCGCGAAATTATTAATCGCATATAAACTATCGGCAACTTGTTGTGCTAATTTTTGAGCAGGACTACTTTCCGTTTCTTCAATTTCAATATTATACCTAGCTGCTAACCATCTTAAAGACTCAACATAACTATATTTCTCATGCTCCATTAAAAAAGTAATGGTGTTACCACTTTTCCCGCAGCCAAAGCATTTGTAAATTTCTTTAGCAGGAGAGACGGTAAATGAAGGAGACTTCTCGTTGTGAAAAGGGCAGTTGCCTATAAAATTGGTACCTCTTTTTTTCAATTTCACAAATTCACCCACTACATCAATGATGTCAATTCGGTTGGTGATTTGTTGAATGGTATTCGAGGTAATCATGAGGGCGAAAATAACTAATCTTAAGAGAAAATAGGGCTATTCTTGGTTCGAAAACTCCATATCATCGCTATCTAGTAATTCCCTTTCAATTTCCTCCATTTGAACAATATCCCAGGCTTCTGATTCTGTGGGGGTAATATTCATAATTTCTGCATATTCGGTCAAATCTAGGGTGTCTTGAAGGCTGTCTGACAGGCCGCAAATGACAAATGAGGTATTATTCTCATAGAAGCTGCCCTGACCCTCTGCTAATTGGGCAATTACCGGTAACTCCCAACGAGCTACTTGGCCTAGGTTCAAAACCAGGTTTTTAGGGGCTTCGGCACCTATTTTAGCAATAATTTGGGCTAATTCTGGCACGAGATTTGAACTAAGACAATTCTCGAGAATGGTAAGAACAGTAAATTTCTCTTTGAGTTCGGTTTTGTATTGCATATTGGCTTAATAATAAAAGGTTAATAACAAGTAATATTTAACATACTTTAGGTCAAAAATATTCGTTATTCTTGTAACAGCTCGAAATAAATATATGGATAATAATTTTTCAACACAAGTTAAGGAAATCATCTCTTATAGCCGTGAAGAGGCTTTGAGATTAGGTAATGACTTTATAGGCGCTGAGCATTTAATGCTAGGCCTTATAAGAGACCAGGAAAATACTGCGATTAAGGTATTGAAGCAGTTGAATGTCAATTTAGCTGAGCTAAGAAAAGAGATTGAATTAGCCGTGAAGGATAAGTCGGGTAAGAATGTTGCCAACATTAATAGTTTGCCATTAACCAAGCAGGCTGAAAAAGTCATTCGCGTTACAGTACTTGAAGCCAAGGCATTAAAAAGCCCGATGGTTGAAACAGAGCATTTACTTTTAAGTATTTTAAAAAACAAAGAAAACATAGCCACTCAAATTTTAAACCAATTTGATATTGACTATGATTTATTCAGAACTGAATTAGGCATGATTGGGTCAAATACAGATGAGCCTATTAATCGTCCTAGTGCAGAATTTCCTGAAGAAGGAGATGATGAATTTGAAGAAGAGAAAAGAGGGGGCGGTGCAGGTGCCTTTGGTGCTGCATCCAAAGCAAAGCCTGCTAGTGCTAATAAATCAAAAACACCTGTTCTAGATAATTTTGGTCGTGATATTACCAAGCTTGCAGAAATGGATTCATTGGATCCTATTGTAGGTCGTGAAGCTGAAATTGAAAGAGTGAGTCAAATTTTAAGTAGAAGAAAAAAGAATAATCCCATTTTAATTGGGGAGCCGGGTGTGGGTAAGACGGCCATTGTAGAAGGTTTAGCACTTCGTATTGTTCAAAGAAAAGTAAGTCGTGTATTATTTGATAAGCGTGTTATTTCTTTAGACTTAGCAGCGCTTGTTGCAGGTACTAAATACAGAGGGCAGTTTGAAGAGCGTATGAAGGCCATTATGAATGAGCTTGAAAAAAACAGAGACGTTATTTTATTTATTGATGAAATACATACGATTGTGGGTGCTGGTGGAGCAAGTGGTTCCTTAGACGCGTCTAATATCTTTAAGCCAGCCTTAGCGCGTGGAGAATTACAATGTATTGGTGCATCTACTTTAGATGAATATAGAATGCATATTGAAAAAGATGGCGCCTTAGATAGACGTTTCCAAAAAGTAATTATTGAGCCACCTAGTGTAGCCGATACTATTACTATCTTAAATAATATCAAATCTAAATACGAGGATTATCATAGCGTTGTATACGATCAAGAAGCCATTGAAGCTTGTGTGAAATTAAGCGACCGTTATATGACCGACCGTTTACTTCCCGATAAAGCCATTGATGTATTAGATGAAGTGGGTGCAAGAGTGCATTTGAAAAATATCAATGTGCCTTTGGATATTGTTGATTTAGAAAAACAAATTGAAGAAGTTAAGAACGAGAAAAATAGAGTGGTGAAAAGCCAACGCTTTGAAGAAGCGGCTAGCTTAAGAGATACAGAAAAGAAATTAGGCGAAGCTTTAGAAAAAGCGAAAACAAGTTGGGAAGAAGATAGTAAGAATAAGCGTTTTCCAATTAATGAAGAAAACATTGCTGAAGTAGTAAGCATGATGACAGGCATTCCTGTTAAAAGAATGGTGGAAGCGGAAACGACGAAGCTGAAGAAGATGACGGAGGAAATGAAAACCGAAGTGATTGGACAAGACGAAGCATTAGGCAAAGTGGTGAAAGCCATTCAAAGAAATAGAGTAGGCCTAAAAGATCCTAAAAAACCTATTGGTACTTTTATTTTCTTAGGTCCAACAGGAGTTGGTAAAACTGAGTTGGCTCGCGCACTTGCTAGAAATTTATTTGACTCAGAAGATTCTTTAATTAGAATTGATATGAGTGAGTATATGGAAAAGTTTTCTGTAAGCCGTTTAATTGGAGCGCCTCCAGGTTATGTAGGCTATGAAGAAGGCGGTCAGTTAACCGAGAAGGTACGCCGTAAGCCATACTGCGTAATTCTTTTAGATGAAATAGAAAAAGCACATCCAGATATTTATAATATTTTATTACAAGTATTAGATGATGGTATATTAACAGATGGCTTGGGTAGAAAAGTAGATTTTAAAAATACTTTAATAATCATGACTTCTAATATTGGCGCTCGTCAATTAAAAGAATTTGGTGATGGAGTAGGATTTGCAACGGCTACCCGTGTACTTCAAACAGATGAGAACAATAGATCTGTTATTGAAAAAGCATTAAAGAGAACTTTCTCTCCTGAATTTTTAAATAGAGTAGACGATGTAGTAGTGTTTAATTCATTGACCAAAGAAAATATTTTCTTAATCATTGATATTATCATGAAAAATGTTTTAAGTCGTTTAGTCACTTTAGGTTTGAACTTAGTTTTATCTGAAGAGGCTAAAGGCTTTATCGCAGACAAAGGCTATGATGTTCAATTTGGAGCAAGACCTTTGCATAGAGCCATTCAAAAATATATTGAAGATCCTCTTGCGGAAGAAATCTTAAACCACAGTGTTAAAGAAGGGGATACCTTAGTAGGCGATTTAGATAAAGAAAATTCTAAGCTTGTTTTTACTTTACAAAAAAAGGAAAAAGAGAAAGCGCCCAAGGCTCCTAAAGAACCAAAAGAAGATTAATTCTTACTATAAAATTAAAAAGGCCTCCTAGATAAGGGGGCCTTTTTAATGGAAAATCTTTCGAACTAAGTTTATACTTAATTTCAAAACTTTAGTAACATTATTAATTTTTAATTATTTATTTCCCCAACGATAACTATTTACTTTCAATCCTGCTAAATCAAGTATGCGGTGCACCACTGTATAAGCTACTTCTTCAATGGTTTGAGGTTTGCTATAAAAACTAGGTGTCGCCGGACAAATTATACCACCTGCTAAAGTGATGGTTTCCATATTTTTAATATGAATTAAGTTATAAGGTGTTTCTCGTGCCACTAGTATGAGTTTTCTTCTTTCTTTTAAAATAACATCAGCAGCCCTAGTCACTAAATCATCGCTCATGCCAGTTGCAATACGGCCTAAAGTGCCCATACTACAGGGAGCAATAATCATGGTATTAAATTGAGCCGAACCTGAGGCAAAGGGGGCGTTAAAATCGTTTTTTTGATAAAAATCAAAGGGGTATTTAGTATAGTCTTGATTGCCTAATTCTGTCTCCCAAACTATCTTTGCATTATCACTCATAACAATGCCCACCGCCTCAATTTGGTCCTGCATTTGGCTTAAACTATCTAATAAGCATTTAGCGTAAATGGCGCCACTGGCACCTGTGATGGCTACTACAATTTTATTCATATACTATTAACAAAAATAGGCACTAATTGTTGAATTAGAATGGCAGAATGTATTTAGGACCTAAATCTTGTTGAAGATGGATTTTTATAATTAATTTAGAGCAAGTCCCATAAGGGGCCACTGACAAGTCATGAAAATGGGATTTTTTATTATTTCAAACTATGAGTAAGAATAAAGTATTTTGTTTTGGTGAAATTTTATTGCATTACGCACCACCAGTGAATAGTGACTTTATAAAAAGTCAAAATATGCCTTTTTATTTAGGAGGGGCTGAATTAAATGTGGCCACTGCTTTAGCTAAATGGGATATACCTGTAAAATATGCAACAGCCATGCCTGCTCATTTTTTAACAGATACTATTATTAGTGATTTGGCTAAAAAAAATATTGATACATCGGCTATTCAATTTTCTGGTCAACGTATAGGCTGCTTTTACTTAGCCACAGGATTAGATATGAAAAGTGCAGGGGTAGTCTATGATAGAGACAACTCATCCTTTGCATCCATTCAAAAAGGAAGCATTGCTTGGAAAGAAGTTTTAAAAGACGTGCATTGGTTTCATTTTTCTGCCATATCTGTCTCTCTAACACAAAATGCAACAGATGTTTGTGAAGAGGCTTTAATAGCCGCAACCGAATTGGGCATTCCAATTTCAGTTGACTTAAACTATAGAGCTAAATTATGGCAATATGGAAAAACACCTATTGAGGTAATGACTCGATTGGTAAAATACTGTACCGTCTTAATGGGTAATCTTTGGGCAGTAGAAGATATGTTGGGTATAGCTTCTAGCATTCAATCAAGCGAGGGTTTTTCAACAACAAATTTAGAGCAAGCGGCCCATAAGAGTATGACAAGATTAAAAGAGCAGTACCCTATGTTAAATACCATGGCTTATACCTTTAGATTGCCTGAAACTTATTTTGGAATCATGTTCAATAAAAATAATTTTTATAAGTCACCAACGTATAATCTTAATGAAGTAAAAAATATAGTGGGCACTGGCGATTGCTTTATGGCGGGACTTATATATGGTATAGGCCAACATCATACACCAGAAGAGATTGTCAATTTTGCAGCAGCAGCAGCGGTAGGTAAATTATATGAATTAGGCGATGCTACTGAACAAAGCCTAGAACAAATTAAAAATAGAATGCTATGATGACAGAAGATCAGATGAAAGCCTATGTGAAAAAGGTAAAATTATTGCCATTGTTTTATCATGATGATATCGAAGTGTGCAAAGAAATTGTAAAAGCATTATATGCAGCAGGTATAAGGTGTATTGAGTTTACCAATAGAGGGCCGTTGGCTTTGGAGAATTTTAAATTATTATTGGCAGATAGAAATGAAAATTATCCGGACCTAGTGTTAGCGATTGGCACTATTCAAAATCAAAAAGAAGCTCAATGCTTTATAGAAGCGGGGGCCGATTTTTTAATTAGTCCATTCTTTGATCAATCCATTGCAGATATTGCTTATTTGCATAAAAAACTATGGATACCTGGTTGTATGACTTCCACTGAAATACATCAAGCGAAAGTAGCTGGTTGTGATTTGATGAAATTATTCCCAGGCAATGTACTAGGGCCAGGTTTTGTTACAGCCATAAAACCTATATTTCCTAGTCTAAGTTTTTTAGTTACGGGAGGAGTTGATACTAGTAAAGAAAATTTAACTGCCTGGTTTAAAGCAGGGGTGGTAGGAGTAGGTATGGGCAGTAAATTAATGAGTGAGGAAGTATTGGCTTCTAAAAATTATGCTGTTATTGAAACTGAGACGGCGAAAGCCCTGACTATTATTAACTCCTTACATTAGCTATAGAGAGTCACTTTGTATAAACTGCTTACTCACTATTTAAATTATAAAAAATTATAATATGATTTGGTATCTATGCTCATTTCTATAAATTTTATGCACAATTTCGGTTTATAAATTTTTTTTACATAAATTAGTTAATCGATTAACCAATATTTTCTTTCATTATTAATATCAAATATCATGAAATCTGAATCAAAACAAAGTCGTCGAACAGCCATTCAAAATGTACTAGGAGCTGCTGGTGCAGGCTTCTTACTACCTTTATCCTCTTACGCAGGTGGAAATAAGCCAAAAGTGGGGGAATCCATAAGTACAAGTAGAGAAAAAGTAAGAATCACCAAATTGGAAACTTTTTTGGTTAAACCACGTTGGATATTCTTAAAAATACATACCGATGCAGGTGTTCATGGTTTGGGTGAGCCGCTTCTAGAGGGCCGCGCATTGACAATTCAAACTGCTATCAAGGAAATAGAACCATATCTTATTGGAAAAGATCCTAGACAAGTTGTTCATCACTGGCAGGCAATTTACAGACATGCTTTCTATCGCGGTGGACCAATTCTTACAAGTGCACTGAGCGGTATTGACCAAGCGCTATGGGATATTAAAGGCAAGTTATTAGGGGTTCCTGTTTACGAATTGTTAGGTGGACCTACAAGAGATCGTGTTCGTATATATGGTCGTGCTATTACTCCTGAAGATATTAAAAAAAGAAAAGAGGAAGGATATACTGCCATTAAAACTGGAGTTTACCAAAAAGATCCAGCAAATATGACTGGTAATACGCTTTACAATTACATGAATAAAGATTACATGGGTAAGGGCGCATCTTATTCTGTATCTAATATTGTCGAGAATCCTAAGTATATAGAGACAGCAGCTAATGGTTTTGGAGCTTTAAGAGAAGCTGTTGGAAAAGACATAGACATTGCGATTGATATGCATGGAAAAATTTCTCCTCAAACAGCAAAGATTATCATTAAAGAAATTGAGCAGTACACACCCTTCTTTGTAGAAGAGCCATGTCAAGCACAGAATGTGGATATACTTGCCGATATAGCACGTGGAACACATATCCCTATTGCTGCAGGCGAAAGAATTTTTACCAAATGGGGTTTCCGTGAATTGTTAGAAAAGAAAGCTGTTAGTATTCTGCAGCCAGATCTTTGTCATGCAGGGGGAATCACTGAAGGTAGGATCATAGCAGGTATGGCAGAAGCATACTATGTTCCAATAGCACCGCATAATCCAATGGGTCCCATTTCTTTGGCATCGGGACTTCAACTCGCAGCAAGTATTCCTAACTTTTTAATTCAAGAACAAGTTTCTCTTGGTGAAGGTTATATCAAAAATCCTTTTGTACTTCAAAAAGATGGAACAGTGTTGATACCAGATAGACCAGGATTAGGGGTTGAAATAGATGAAGATAAAATTAAAGATAAAATTGGGCATGATTGGAAAAATCCTGAGACTTACAGTGCACTTGACGGTTCTGTTGTTGACTGGTAGTATTCATTGAATGAAATTTTATTTTCTTATATTTTCATTGCTGATTGTATCAGTGGGCATGTCGCAAAAATTAATCGGTACTATACCTATTAAAAAAAATGGTATTTATACAATTAAAAATGCAGCGCAGGAATTAACTATTGATCCAGCTATTGGAGGTAGAATTACTGAGTTGAAATTGAATGGCATAAATTTTCTTACTACTAAATCTATTCATCCTATTTTTTGGGGCTCGACCTTATGGCCAAGTCCCCAAAAAATTTGGGGTGGACCTGATTTGGTAGAATTAGATAGATCAATATATACTGATTCAGTATTTGGTAATACCTTGAAAATGGTAAGTAAGCCAGATCCAAAATCCGGATTCATTTTTACAAAAGAATTTTCAGTTAATAAAAAGCATGGTGCATTTGAATTGAAATACTCAATTACCAATGGCTCAGATACTATTAAAAAAGTGGCAGCTTGGGAAGTAACAAGAGTTCAAACGGGGGGTCTTACATTTTTTCCAACAGGGCAGGGCCCTAGGTGGGGGAATATAGCTGGCCTCGTCAAAGAATCAAACGGTATAAGCTGGTTTAATTATGAGCCTGTTATGCTTCCATCAAAGCATAACAAGTTTTTTTCTGATGGTCAAGAAGGATGGATTGCGCAACTCAACAATGGAATCATTTTTATAAAATATTTTAAGGATGAACCCAAAGAATTAGCAGCGCCTTCTGAAGCGGAGATTGAAGTTTACACGAATCCCGATAAAACATATGTAGAAGTAGAAGTACAAGGGGGCTATACAAGTTTAAAGCCCGGGGCATCTTTAACTTGGACCGTTTTTTGGTCTATAAAAAAATTACCAAAAATGAAAGTAGAAACGGGCAATCAAAAATTGATTGACTTTGTTCGAAATCAAATTCAGCGAACTAAATAATAAAATTGATGAAGACAACTATTTTAATTTCACTTTTATTTCTTTTTGCTGCATGTAGTGAAAATCAAGATTGGAAAATATACGGAGGCAATAAAGAAGGCAATCGGTTCTCCACTTTATCTCAAATAAATACATCAAATGTAAAAGAATTAAAGGTTGCATGGACTTTTAATACAGGAGAAAATACAGATTCATTAAATTCTTTTGGAGATATGCAGTGTCAACCTATTGTGGTAAATGGCATCATGTATGGAACAAGTCCTGCAATGAAATTATTTGCAATAGATGCGTCCAATGGGAAGCAGCTATGGAAATTTGATCCTTTCTCTAGTGCATTAATAAAACAAAGATCACATGCCTTACGAGGAGTGGCTTATTGGGAACAGGGCAATGATAAAAGAATACTATATGGAGTGGGTCCAAGATTATTAGCCATTAATGCTGTTAATGGAGAGCCTATCAAAAGCTTTGGCAATATGGGTGAAGTTGATTTGCATGAAGGCTTAGGTGATAAAGAAACATTAGGTCATGAGGTGAAAGATTTAGCTGTAAAAATAACAAGCCCTGGAATTATTTTTAAGGACTTAATTATTATTGGATCTACAGTTTCTGAAGCAGGCGATGCGGCACCTGGTTACATTCGTGCTTTCAATGTAAGAACTGGTAAGCTAGTTTGGGTATTTCATACCATTCCGCTTCCTGGTGAATATGGTTATGAGACTTGGCCTAAAGATGCTTATAAGAAAATCGGAGGTGCCAATGTTTGGGCTGGTTTGGTATTAGATCAAAAAAGGGGAATGGTGTATGCTGGAACTGGATCGCCCAGTAGCGATTTTTATGGTGGGGATAGAAAAGGTCAAAATCTTTTTGCAAATTGTATTCTTGCATTAGATGCCTCAACAGGGAAAAGGGTTTGGCATTATCAAACAGTGCATCATGATTTATGGGATAGAGATCTTCCTTGCCAACCTAATTTAGTAACTGTAAATATTAAAGGCAAACCAATAGATGCCATTGCGCAAGCAACCAAAGACGGTTTGATTTTTTTACTTAATAGAGAAACTGGAGAACCCTTATTTCCAATTAATGAAGTAAAAGTAATTGATACATCATCATTAGCAGGAGAACAACCATGGCCAACGCAACCCATTCCAACAAAGCCATTACCTTTTTCAATGCAGGAATTAACTGAATCAAATATTACCGATCGAACACCGGAAGCAAGGGCCTATGTAATGAATCGATTTTTAAATAGCAGAAGAGGCAGTAAGTATATGCCGCCAAGCTTGGAAGGTACACTCTACTTTGGTATGGGAGGAGGGGCTGAGTGGGGCGGAAATGCAACCGATCCTGAAGGGATACTTTATATAAATGCGAACAACATGCTTTGGTATATTCAAATGCGAAGTACTTTGGCTTCAGGTTCATCTACCTTTACTAGAGGGGAAACCTTATTTAAAACAAGCTGTGTTAGTTGTCATGGGGGGCTAGAAAAAAATCAAGAACCTGTAATTAAAATTCAAGATATACCTAGGTTAAGGGATATAGGTAAAAGGTTAAGTAGAGATCAAATTGGATCCATTTTATCAACTGGAAAGGGTAGAATGCCCTCCTTTAAACATTTTTCAAAAGAAGATGTAAATGAAATAATAAATTACTTGCTTGCTGACACAAAAAAATCTGCATCCAAAGTAGACTTAAAATTATTTGCAAAAAATCAAAAGCAAATTGTTGTTACCCCCCAAAAAGTAAAAACCGATGAATTTCCTTATGCTCCGCCATATATAAGTAATGGTATCAATCAATTTAGAGATCATGAAAATTATCCGGCAGTATCGGGCCCTTGGGGAACTTTGAATGCAATCAATCTCAATACAGGAGATCCTATTTGGCAAGTGCCCTTAGGAGAATACCCCGATTTAGTCAAGAAAGGGTTAAGGAATACAGGAACCGAAAATCATGGAGGTCCATTGGTTACTTCTGGAGGGTTGATATTTATTGCTGCTACCTATGATCAGAAATTAAGGGCATTTGATAAAAATACAGGGAAGGTTTTATGGGAGCAGTTACTTCCAGCAGGGGGTTTTGCTACACCCATTACCTACATGATAAATGGCAAACAATATATAGCCATTGCTGCTGGTGGAACCAGGTATAAGTTAAAACCTGGTGGTTCATACATTTCATTCGCCTTGCCTTCTAGTCAATAAGCATAAGCAGACACAATAATAAAAACTTATATATTATAAAATGAGTTTATTTTTGTGCCTAATTTAAGATTTGATGCAGAAGAAGAAAATTACTCTAAAAGATATTGCTACAAGGGCAGGGGTCTCCACTGCCTTGGTTTCATATGTCATGAATGGTAAAGACAAGGAAGGGAAAGTAGGAAAAGAAATGGCAGCAACTATTAAGGCCATTGCTAAAGAATTAAACTTTAAACCACATTATCTAGCGCGTAGTTTAAGAAGTGGAAAAAGCTTTACAATTGGTTTAGTAATTGCAGATATCTCAAATCCTTTCTTTGCTAATATTGCACGTGTAGTTGAAAATGAAGCAAAACGTTTTGGATACACTGTTTTCTATGGTAGTTCAGATGAGGATGCAGCAACATCATTTGATTTAATTGACATGCTTCATAATAGGTCTGTAGATGGGTTTGTCATTGTTCCTACTGAAAATTCCCAATCCAAAATAAGATCATTAATAGAAGAAAATATTCCTTTTGTTTTATTGGATCGTTTCTTCCCAGAAATACAAACAAACTATGTTTCAACCAATAATTATCAATCATCTTTTGACGCCTGCACGCATTTGTTGGAAATGGGGTATAAAAATATAGGCATGCTGGCTATTGATTCTGCGCTACACCATATGAAAGAAAGAATTCGTGGATATGAAGATGCACTAGAGATTCATGGGGTTAAAAGAAATTCCCATTGGCTTAGAAAGGTTCGCCAAAAAGAAGTAGGCAAAAAAACAAGAGAGGCAATTGATGACATGCTTTCTTCTGACCAGCCTGTTGACGCCATCATTTTCTGTACCTATAGTTTAGCGGTCAATTCACTTAAATATATCAATGAATTAGGACTAAAAGTGCCTGAACAAATTGCAATAGTAAGCTTTGGGCAGGCTGAATTATTTGACCTTTATCAATGTCCAATCACTTATATCATGCAGCAAATGAATGAGTTAGGTAAAAAAGCAGTAGAAATTCTCATACAAAGAATTGAAAATCCAGAAACACCCACGCAACAGGTCTTGATGCAAGCATCCATTATTAAAAGGGAGTCCTCCAAAAAGAAAAAGAAGGTAAGTGCATAAATAAATTGCATAATTGATTGTAGATTAATCGATTAACTTATTTATTCACAATATTGTTCTGTCTGTGCAAAATATTTGCATAATTAGCCAATAAATATTTTGGTTTGTATTGTAAATTTAATATAGATTTAACATTGAATAGATACTTAATCGATTAATTAAAAAAATGCGTAGAAAAGATTTTCTTCAGTCTGCTTTAATGGGTTCAGGCCTTTTTTATAAAGGTATGTCTGGGCTTAAAGAAATGCCTGGTGGTAAAGTTCAACCTGCTAGCTCCAATTTAAAAATCACAAAGGTTAGGTATTATGCTGCTCCTGGATATAATAAACCTTTAATTAATCAGTCAAGAGGAATTGTAGAAATTGAAACCGATGGTGGAATTATAGGAATTGGGGAAGGGGGCACAATAGATATGGTTGAACAGTGTGCTCAAATGATTATCGGGGCAGATCCGTTTAGAATTGAACATCTCTGGCAGTATTTATACCGAGGTATGTTTTATCCTCCAGGAAGAGAAAAGCTTCATGGTTTAGGTGCCATTGAAATGGCATTATGGGATATTAAAGGAAAAGCATTGGGAGTGCCTGTTTATGATTTATTAGGTGGGGCTACCAGAGAATTCATTGAATGTTATAAAGGAGGTCCAGATGATATGGATCAAGCTACAGAAGAAAAAACTGGAAGAGCAGTGATGGAAGCAGGGTATAGATGTTATCGTATTGGTCCTACGGGTGGAAATAAAGTAGAGAAAAATTTTGATCCCGGACAGAATGTAAAAGATACCATAGCAAAATGTAAAGTTGTTTCCAATGCGGTGGGTAAAGGTAATTGGGCAATTGATTTGCATACACGATTCGATCTTACCGATGCGATGACTATTTGTAATGAGATAGAGCACCTTGGTCCTTATTTTGTAGAAGACCCCATTAGATCAGAAAATACTGCAGTTTATAAAACTGTTCGACAAATGACAAAAGTGCCTTTAGCTGTTGGAGAGCAATTTGGGGATAGATGGGATGTAAATGAGTTAATAGAAAATCGTTTAATCGATTACACAAGATTTACCATTCCAAACACTGGAGGAATATCTGAATTCAAAAAACTTGCTTCAATGTGTGAAACGCATTATGTGGGAATGATTCCGCATGGTACAGGTCCTCTTTCAGTAGCAGCTTTAGTGCACGTTCTAGGATCTAGTAGTCCTGCTCGTTGTATGTATGAAGCTAGTGGCATTGAGAAAGTTGATTATTTTAACAACGATATGTTGGACTTCAGAAATGGTAAATTATACTTAAATCCAAACCCTGGATTGGGTGTAAAGTTTGATTCAAAAAAAGCAAAATTTCTTACAGAAGTAGATAAAAACACAAAATATCCTCATCCCTATTTAAAAAGCCCTGATGGAGCTATTCATAATTGGTAAGTAATATTTAAGTAAAAAATAAAAACAAAAAATAATTATATAAAAAGCTAGTATGGAAAGAAGAAATTTTTTTAAAACAACATTGATGGGTACGGGAGCCATTATAGGTGGTATGTCTGGCCTTAAAGCTAGCCCTAAACATTTTGTTCAAACTGCAAGTTCAAATCTGAAAATTACAAAGATCAGATATTATTCGGCACCTGGTTATACAAAACCTTTGTTTAATCAAGCAAGAGGAATTGTGGAAATTGAAACTGATGGCGGCATTATTGGAATAGGAGAAGGAGGCACAAAGGATATGGTAGAACAATGCGCTCAAATGTTAATTGGCGCAGATCCATTTCGCATAGAACATCTTTGGCAGTATTTGTATCGTGGCATGTTTTATCCTCCAGGAAGAGAAAAACTTCATGGCCTAGGTGCATTAGAAATGGCCCTATGGGACATTAAAGGAAAAGCATTGAATGTGCCCGTATATGAATTATTGGGGGGTAGTACAAGAGAATATGTAGAATGTTATGCCACCGGATTTAGAAATTCAAAAGGGGCCACTGAATATGAAAGAGCAAAAGATTGTATTGCTGCTGGTTTCAGAACATACCGTACAGGCCCAACGGGAGGAAATGGTGATACGCCTTTTGATTTTTATGAGAATGTTAAAAAAACAATAGAGCATTGTAAAAAATTAGATGATGCTGTTGGTGGCGAAGGTAAATGGGCAATAGACTTACACACTCGATTTGATACGCAAGATGGTTTAAAGATTTGCAAGGCAATTGAAAATCTTGAACCCTATTTTGTAGAAGATATAATTCGTTCAGAAAATCCTGCTGTGTATAAAACAATTAGAAGTCTAACTACTGTTCCCATTGCTGTGGGAGAGCAGTTTGGGGATAGATGGGATATCAATGATATGATTGAGAATCGACTTATTGATTACTCAAGAATTACCTTGCCAAATTCGGGTGGACTTTCTGAGCTTAAAAAAATTGCATCCATGTGTGAAACACATTATGTTGGAATGATTCCTCATTTTACCGGTCCACTTTCAACGGCGAGTCTTGTACATGTTTTAGGTTCAAGTAGTCCAGTTCGTTGTTTGATTGAATTGGCTGGAGGAGAAGTGGAAAGACCGGCTTATTTCAATGATGATTATATCCTATTTGACAAAGGAAAAATTTTACTTAATCCAGCGCCTGGTTTAGGGGTTAAGTTTAATCCTAAGAAAGCGGATTTCTTATTTGAAGTAACCGCCAACACTAAATTTCCTCACCCTTATTTAAAAAGCCCTGATGGGGCCATTCATAATTGGTAAAACTTTTTCTTATATAAATTTTAAATTTTGATTCACTTGCAAAAAACATTCAAATGAAAAAAAAACTACTCTTTCTCTCTTTCTTCACACTCGTTTGTCAATTGTTTGTATTGGCACAGACTGTGACTATTACCGGTAAAGTAACCGGACAAAACAAAGACCCATTAGCTGGCGTAAATGTTCAAATTGCAGATGGCAATATAGGAGCAATTACAGATGGTAATGGTAATTATCTTATTAAGGCTTTACCAAACGCAACATTAAACTTTTCCTATGTTGGGTACCTTGATAAGTCTGTAAAATTAGCTGGTACAAACGTACTTGATGTTACTTTATCAGTGGATCCCAAAAGTTTACAAGAAGTTGTAGTAACTGCATTGGGTATTAAAAAAGAAGCAAAACGTTTAGGTTATGCTACTGCCACTGTAACAGGGGATGCGATGGCTACCAATAGAACAGCCAACCCAATGAGTACTTTACAAGGTAAATTAGCAGGGGTTAATATTTCCACCATGGGAACGGGTCCAGGGGGTTCTACTAAAATTAGAATTCGTGGTCAGTCCTCTTTTAATAGTGTCAACCAACCACTTATTGTAATAAATGGTGTGCCAATGGATAACACCACTTACGCATTAGGCGGTGGTATTGGTGCAAGAGCAGGACAAGTGAATAGCTCTGATGGTGGTGATGGTTTTTCGTCCATCAATCCAGATGATATTGAATCTATTACAGTTTTAAAAGGAGCTACAGCATCTGCCTTATATGGCTCAAGAGCAAAAGATGGTGTGGTAATGGTTACTACTAAGAAAGGTTCTAGTAAAGGAGGTATTGGTGTTGAATTTAACACCAACTACACAACAGATCAAGCACTTGATTTTACCGATTTCCAATATGAATATGGTCAAGGTGAAAGAGGTGTTAGACCTACCACTGCTTATCCACAATCTGGTGTTTGGAGTTTTGGTGAAAAATTTCAACCAGGTATGAGACAAGTTTTATTTGATGGTGAAGATTGGCCTTATGAGCCTGTAAGAAACAGGTACAAACAATTTTATAGTCTTGGAACTAATTTAACAAATACAGTAACATTGTCTAATGGAAATGAAAATGGATCCTTCCGTCTTTCCATTGCAAATTCAGATAACCAAGGGATTCTTCCTAATAATACATTTAATAAGAAAACAATCAACTTGGGATTTAACCAGACTATCAATAAGGCTTTAACCATTCAGGGTAATGTAAACTATTCAAATGAATACAATAAAAACCCGCCACAGGTGAATACGCAGGATATGGCTATTCCAACAGTAATTTATACTTTGGCAAACTCAATGCCTTTTGCTGCAATGGAGCAAAATCAGCTTATGCCAAATGGTACTGAATTTGTAATGTCAAGATTTTTAGTGCGTAACAATCCTTATTTCTCTCTTAATCAAAGGTTTGAAAATATTAAGCGTGATAGAGTGGTGGGGAATTTATCTTTCCGTTATCAAATTAATAAATGGTTGTATGCACAAGGTCGTATAGCACAAGACTATTATAGCAGGTATCAAGATTACAATATCCCTAATGGATATGCTCCAATACCCGCAGCGCCTACAGGATTTATCAATGGTTCTTATACGCAAGATGTACGTAATTTCCGTGAGAGAAACTATGACTTCTTAATTGGTGCCACTAAGAAAATTAAAGATTTTGGAGTGGATATGACAGTAGGAGGAAACCAGATGTATAGAAAAACAGAATACAATAGTGTTACAGTTCAAGACTTTGTTCAACCTGGTTTATTTACCATAATGAATGGAAGAGCAAAAGATCCATTATATGCTAAAGCAGAACGTGGTGTAAATTCATTATATGGTGCTGCAGATTTTTCTTATAAGTCTTTCTTATTTTTAAATGTAACTGCAAGAAATGATTGGTTTTCTACTTTAGCAGCAGATGCACGTAGTATCTTGTACCCATCAGTAACAGGTAGTTTCATTTTCTCAGAAAAGATTACACTTCCTTCATGGATTAATTATGGTAAACTTCGTGCAGCCTATGCAGAAGTGGGAGATGATAACGTTGCGCCTTATTCTAATGCATTGTATTTTGGGGTGAATAATAATCTATTCCCTAATCCTTCAGGTGCTTCAGTTCCTGTGGGAGGGATTAATACCACACTTGTTCCTAATCCTGGTTTAAGACCACTACGTGTGGCAGAGTCTGAAGTGGGTTTAGAACTTAAAATGTTTAAAAGCAGAGTGGGTTTAGATATCTCTTATTTCTATAAGATTACCAATGACCAAATTTTAGCAGCTCAAACTTCAGATGCTTCTGGATTTACAAACAAGCTAATCAATATCGGAGAAAGTATGAACAAGGGATTAGAAGTGCAATTAACGCTTTCTCCAGTAAGGGCTAAAAATTTCAAATGGGATGTTAACTTAAACACATCTTATAATACATCTAAAGTATTGAAGTTGGGAACGGCTGCTTCAGATACAGTGATATCTGTAGGTGGCGGCGGCGGTCGTACGATCAAACAAGTTGTTGGCTTGCCAATAGGTGCCTTATATACGTTTTTGTATAAAAGAGATGCTGCTGGAAACCAAGTTTTTGACAAAGCGAGTGGTAAGCCACTTCGTAATGATGTTCCTGCTTATGTAGGTAATATTCTACCAAAATATTTTGGAGGTATCACCAATACATTTACTATCCATGGTGTGGAGGTAAGTACACTTATTGACTTCAGATTGGGTGCTAAAATGATTGCTGGATCTAATATGAATGCCCTTCGTCATGGACTACATAAAAGGACTTTGGTGGGACGTGCTGAAGGTTTTGTAATCGGTAAGGGGGTTAACCAAGATGGTGGCGTGAATGCAACAAAATCTGATATTCAACCCTTCTATGAAACACCCAATGTACTTGGTGTGAATGAAGACTTTGTTTTCAATGCAGGATTTTGGAAGTTACGTCAAGTTTCAGTTGGATATGACTTTACAAAACATATATCAAAAGCTAAGTTCATTAAAGGAATTAAGGCAAATCTAGTAGCAAACAATGTCCTCATATTGAAAAAGTGGACAGAAAATATGGATCCGGAAAATGTTGCTAATATTTCTGATAATGAAACAGGGTTAGATTTTTGGACTCCACTTCCTCCAACAAGAAGTGTAGGATTTAATCTTAATATTAAATTTTAAAATCAATAAACATGAAACGAATAAAATTACTTTTAAGTGTATTAATCCTATCAGGGTTTATGCTCCAAGGTTGTGAAAAGGGATTTGATGAACTTAATACAAATAGGGTAGATCCAGTTTCATTGGATCCTCAGTTTGTAATGAACAAGGGTATTATGGATGCGACCTATCGCGACAATTTCGCAACACTTCAAACATTATGTTATGATTTTGCTATAGTACAACAAGTTATAACACCTTTTGGTAGTTCACTTTCTGGAGGAAATTATAATAATTTTAATCCTGGAAATACAACTCAAATTTGGACTACCTATTACCAAAGCGTGATCAAACAATTGGCATATGTAATTGATAAAACAAAGGCAGATGCAACTAAAAAGGATTTGTATAACCAAGCAAGAATTTGGAAAGCATACGCCTTTATGATCTTGACAGATACCTATGGTGACGTGCCTTATACAGAAGCTGGAAAAGGGTTTTTGGAAGGAATTTCAAAACCAAAGTATGATAAGCAAGAGTTAATCTATAAAGATATTCTTAAAGAATTGGATGAGGCCTCAGCTGCTTTGGATGCAACCAAAACTAGTTCAAGTTCAGATATTCTTTATGGTGGAGTATTATCAAGATGGAAAAAATTAGGCAATTCATTGCTTTTAAGGGCTGCTATGCGATTAAGTAAAGTTGATCCAGCTACTGCTTCAACCTATGTTAAAAAAGCGGTTGCAGGTGGTTTGATGCAGTCTAATGCAGACAATTCAAAACTTCGTCATACTTCATTATATCAGAATTGGATTGCAGTGCACCTTACTGCAAGAGAAAAAGCCAATTTCTATTTAGCAAAACCATTCGTTGATTTTTTGAAAAGCAATAATGATCCTCGTTTAGGTTCAATTGCCTATAGACATGTAGGTGCAAAGTCTGGTGCAGATCAAGTGGCTCCAAGAACAACAACAGATCCTGCAGTGCAATTAGGAATGCCAATGGGATATGATGACGTTTCTATAAAAAATACATTTACTACTTTTGGTGTTGCGAGTTTGTATGATTATTCACAAGTGAATTTGAATACAGTACTGAAAACAGATGCACCTTCATTCCATGTTACCTATGCACAAACTCAATTACTTCTAGCAGAAGCTATTTTTAGAGGTTGGACCACTGGCGATGCGGATCTTACCTACCAAGCAGGTATTAAAGCTCATATGGAACAAATGGCTGAATATGATACAAAAGCAGCCATTGCAGCTGATAAAATTTCAACTTATGTTACTGCCAATAAACTAGTAGCAGGTAAAGAGTTGGAGCAAATTAATAATCAATATTGGGTAGCTTCTTTTATTAATGGTTCAGAAACTGTGGCAAATTTTAGAAGAAGTGGGTTTCCTGCTTTGACAAAAAATCCATATCCAGGATCTGAGATTAAAGGTAATTTTATTAACAGAATGCCTTATCCAGATAGTGAAACTATTACTAATCAGGAGAACTTAAATGCAGCCATTGCAGCACAGGGGGCTAATGATTTAAATACAAGATTTTGGTGGAATAAACCATAATTATAAAGTTTATTTGTAATAGTTAAAGGGGAAGATTGATAAGCGCTTGGTACCATTCTACTTACTTTTCATTAAGTATATAGTTTGGTGCTAAGCTTTTTCAAAGAATTTTTATCATAAGGATTTTAGAATAAATAAAGAAGATGAATAGTTTATTTTTGTTAGGATGTGATTGGGGGAGTTCTTCTTTCCGCTTAAAATTATTTAATATAGCTGAACAGAAAGTTGTAGGCGAAATAAATACAAAAGAAGGGGTTGTCAATACTTTTAAATTATGGCAGGTACAATTAAAAAAGGAGGCTAATCCTATTTCGAGAGAACATTTTTTTAAACAGAAGTTGAAAAATAATCTTGACTTACTTGCCGAGCAATTATCAAAAGATTTAAATCATATTCCTATTATGATATCTGGGATGGCTTCATCATCTATTGGAATGCTTGATGTAGCTTATTCTGATCTGCCTTATTCTTTAGATGGCAGTAATGCTGTCACGGTCACTATTGCTGCTGATAATGATTTTCAAAATGAAATTGTTTTAATTTCTGGTGTAAAGAGTGTTGATGATGTAATGAGAGGGGAGGAGACGCAAGTTCTGGGTATGATTTCATTGTTACAACAAGATAATTTATGTCCTGAAAAAGTTACTCTAATATTTCCAGGCACTCATTCCAAACATATTTATATCCATGGGAATAAAATGGTAGATTTTAAAACTTTCATGACGGGTGAGTTATATGATTTATTAATTCACCATAGTATTCTTAGTAATTCGGTTAGTGCTTCAAAATTAGGGCTAGTAAGTGATGATGATTTTAATATGTTTAGAAAAGGGATAGCTGCTTCAGCAGATTCATCTGTTTTACATAATATATTTTCTGTTAGAACCAATGAACTTTTTGAAGTTTTGGATAAGCATCAAAATAGTATTTACTTGAGTGGTTTATTAATAGGAGCTGAACTTAGATGTTTGTTAAATGAAGAAAAGCTACCTATTATATTATGCAGCGGCAGCAATTTGCATAAATTTTATAAATTAGGATTAGATGAGTTAGGATTCATGAATAGAACTACAATACTTTCTAATGAAATTATAGATAAGGCTGCTATTTTAGGACAATCACTTCTAAAAAAAGCAATTTTTAAAAATTCTAAATAAGCAGTTCTATGTTTTTAATGGAAAAATTTGAAGAATTGCCAATTGTTGGAATTGTTCGGAATATGAAAGCCGACGATTTTGAACGAATATTACCATTATATATTCAAGCAGGATTTACAACCATAGAAGTTACTATGAATACTCCTGGCGCAGTGGCTATGATCAAAAAAGCTAAAAATGATTTTGGCAATTCAATTCATATTGGTGCAGGTACAGTTTGTACTTTGAATGATCTGCAAAAGGCTTTAGAGGTGGGCGCTGATTTTATTGTTACTCCCATTGTCAATAAGGATGTTATTGAAAAATGCGTTGCAACAAAAATTCCAGTTTTCCCTGGTGCTTTTTCACCAACAGAAATATATACAGCTTGGTCACTCGGCGCATCCATGGTGAAAGTTTTTCCTATATCCCAATTAGGACCGGCCTATATTCAATCTATTAAAGCACCATTTCCGCAAATAAAATTAATGCCAACTGGGGGAGTTGGGCTGGAAGATATAAAATCTTATAAAGAAGCAGGAGCGTCCGCTTTTGGTATTGGCAGTCCAATGTTTCCTAGTAGTTTAATAAAAACTTTAAATGAAATAGATATACTTAATTATTTTAAATCATTTAAAGAAAAATGGGAGCAATGTTAAAAAATAATTATCGATGGGTTGTAGTGGTTTTAATTTTCTTTGCCACTACTATCAATTACCTTGATAGGCAACTGATAGGACTCTTAAAGCCTATTTTAGAAAAAGAGTTTACTTGGACTGAAACTGATTTTGCAAAAATTGTGATGGCTTTTACAGCTGCCTATGCAGTGGGTTTGTTAATTAGTGGAAGAATCATTGATAAAATAGGCTCTAAACTTGGTTATGCCATTGCTATTGTTATATGGAGTATTGCTGGCATCTTTCATGCCTTTACCCGCGGTGTATCAGGGTTTGCAGCTGCAAGGCTTGGTCTAGGGCTAGGGGAGGCAGGAAACTTTCCTGCGGCTATGAAAACGGTGGCCGAATGGTTCCCTCAAAAAGAGAGAGCCCTTGCTACTGGAATATTTAATGCGGGTACTAGTATTGGGGTGGTGCTGTCTTTATTTATAGTTCCCATAATTCTAAAATATGCTGGTTGGCAGGAGGTATTCTGGATCACTGGCTCTTTTGGTTTTATTTGGCTAATTTTTTGGTGGATATTTTATGATACTCCAGAAAAACAAAAACGACTTTCAAAAGAAGAATATGATTATATAAGACAGGATAATGATACTGAATTATCAAGTGATAACAAACCAATTAAGTGGGCACGTCTATTTAAATTTAGACAAACCTGGGCTTACATTACAGGTAAAGGTTTAATTGATCCCATTTATTGGTTTTTCCTTTTTTGGTTACCATCCTATTTTGCTACCACCTTTCAACTTGACTTAAAAAAGCCAAGTTATGAGTTAATGATTATTTATACGGCTACTACCATTGGAAGTATTTTTGGGGGCTATTTTTCTTCTTATTTAGTAAGAAAAGGTTGGGAAACTATTAAAGCCAGAAAATTTGCGTTATTAATTTTTGCTATCCTAGAACTCACCATTATTTTGGCACAATTTGCAAAAGGTCCTTGGGTGGCTGTTGGCTTACTAAGTATTGCAGTGGCTGCACATCAAGCCTGGGCTGCTAATGTATTTACTCTAGCATCTGATATGTTTCCAAGTCAAGTAGTTAGTTCTGTTGTGGGTATTGGTGGCATGGCAGGTGCTATTGGTGGAATATTATTTCCAATGTTTATTGGCTCGGTATTAGATAGCTATAAGGCATTGGGAAATATTAATGCTGGCTATAATTTAATTTTTACCATTTGTGGGTGCACATACCTCATTGCGCTATTAATTATTCATTTACTCACTAGGAATAAAGTAAAAGTAAAACTAGAAGAAATTCAATAATTTTAATCACCATAAAATAAACAAAAATGGAACATATGCAAAACAAAGAAGGTACTAGCAGGCGTGATCTGCTTAAAAAGATGGCCATCGGTTCTTCCGCTGGTGTTTTGGGTCTATTTGGAGGAGGTAATTTGTTGGCTGCTGAAAAAAAGGAAAAGCCATCATATCTAAATGGAATGGCGCCAGTTAAAATTACCAAGATTAAGGCCATTGCTACATGCCCAGAAGGAATTAACCTAATTGTAGTAAAAGTTGAAACGAGTGAACCTGGCCTTTATGGTTTAGGTTGTGCAACATTTACGCAACGTGCTGCAGTTGTTGTTACAGCCATTAATTCTTATCTCAATGAATTTGCTGTGGGTAAGGATGTTGATAATATTGAGGACATGTGGAATTCATTTTATGTGAGTTCTTATTGGAGAAACGGACCTGTATTAAATAACGTAATTAGTGGTTTAGATGAGGCGCTTTGGGACATCAAAGGTAAGCGTGCAAATATGCCAGTATATCAGTTATTGGGAGGAAAGAGCAGGTTCGCAGTTGAATGCTATGAGCATGCTAGTGGACCAACTCCAGAAGCTGTTGCTGAAAGTTGCGCTAAATATATGGCCCAAGGTTTTAGACATGTACGTATTCAACAAGGTGGTTACGGTGGAACAGGCACTACTAAAGAACAACCAGATTTTCGTAAAGCGGGTTATGGTTATGAAAATGATGCCTATATGAATGAAAGGGCATATCTTAAAGCAGTTCCTAAGATGTTTGACACTGTAAGAAAAATTTGTGGTGACGAAGTAGAGCTTTTACATGATATTCATGAGCGTATTCAACCCATGGATGCTATCAATATGATTAAGAAATTGGAAGATTATCATCCTTATTTCATAGAAGATCCATTCTCTCCTGAAAATCAAGAATGGTTCAAACAATTGAGAGCAACTACATCTGTGCCTATTGCAATGGGTGAATTATACAACAATATAAATGAATACAAATTACCAATGGTGAATCAATGGTTTGATTATATAAGGGTGCATGTTTCACAAGTGGGTGGTATCACCCCAGCTATGAAAATAGCTAGATTAGGAGAGTACTTTAATGTTAAAACAGCATTCCATGGCCCAGGTGATGTATCGCCTGTAGGACATGCAGCACATGCGCATATTGATCTTACTGTTTGGAATTTTGGTATTCAGGAAGCAGTTCATTTTTCAGATAAATTAAAAACTATCTTTACGGGATGTCCAACTATGAATAATGGTTATATGTCAGTGAATGAAGTGCCAGGTCTTGGTGTTGATGTAGATGAAAAAGAAGCAGCAAAATATCCAATTATCACTAAATCAAATTGGCAAGTAAGAAAAGGAGATGGTACAATCATTAGACCATAAAGTTTTTAAATAAATTAATTATCATGAACATTAAAAAAGGGTTTTCAATTGCATTCATTTTTATATTTAGCACACTTTTTTTGTCAGCACAAAATAAAGTAGAAAAATCAATTACGAATCAAGTTGAAATGCTTCGTCAGGCTATGGTTAACGCAGATGAAGCTGCACTCAATAATTTAGTTTGTGAAAAGTTAAGTTATGGTCACTCTGCTGGTTATGTTGAGGATAAGAAAGAATTTATCCGAAAACTAACCAGCGGAGAAAATGACTTTATTAAAATTGATTTAAGTAATCAAACAATAAGTATTTCTGGAAATGTAGCCGTTGTTAGGCATCGCTTGGATGCTAGCACACAGGATGCGGGTAAACCGCCGGCACAAATCAAGTTGTTAATATTAATGGTTTGGCAGAAGGAGGGGGGCACCTGGAAACTTTTAGCTAGACAAGCTGTAAAAATACTATCCTAAGTTTTTGGAAATTCTTATATTGCATTTAAATATTGCAATTAAATCGATTTAAATTAAAATTAGTAACCTATGGTGACACTTGCTAAAAAACGATGGTTACGCTTAATTCCTGTTGTTTTTATAACGTACAGTCTTGCTTATCTAGATAGGGCAAACTTTGGATTTGCAGCAGCAGGTGGGATGGCAAATGATTTAAATATTACTCCTTCTACTTCCTCCTTATTGGGTTCACTTTTTTTTCTGGGTTATTTCTTTTTTCAGATACCTGGTGCGCTCTATGCCGCCAATAATAGTGCTAAAAAATTAATTTTCTGGTCACTTATTTTCTGGGGTTTATTAGCTACTGCAACAGGGCTAATAAGTAATATCAATGTACTTATTGTAATCCGGTTTATGTTGGGGGTGGTAGAAAGCGCTGTAATGCCAGCCATGCTTATATTTTTGAGCAGGTGGTTTACTAAATCAGAACGCTCTAGGGCAAATACTTTTTTAATACTGGGCAATCCAGTAACGATGCTATGGATGTCAATTTTATCAGGGTATTTAATTAACACAGTAGGCTGGCGATGGATGTTTATAATTGAAGGCGTTCCAGCAGTTATTTGGGCATTTTTTTGGTGGCGTTTGGTAGAGGATACGCCGAAAAAAGCAAACTGGCTAACGGAAGTTGAAAAATTAGGATTGGAAAATGAGTTGCAAAAAGAGCAGGAAAGTATAAAACCAGTAAAAAATTATGCCGCAGCATTTAAATCACCTACTGTTATTTTACTTTGCCTTCAATATGCATTATGGAGTATTGGCGTTTATGGTTTTGTAATCTGGCTTCCCTCCATCATTAAAGCATCTCCAGATATGAATATTGTAAAAACAGGATGGCTTGCCGCTGGCCCTTTTTTATTATCCATCATATCTATGGTAGCTGTTTCTTATTTTTCCGACAAAACTTTAAAGCGTAAAATTTATGTATGGCCTTTCTTATTGATTGGCGCTATCGCATTTTATAGTTCCTATTTAGTCGGCACGCAAAATTTTTGGCTGTCCTATACGCTACTAATTATTGCAGGAGGTGCTATGTATGCTCCTTACGGCCCATTTTTTGCTATTCTAACTGATATATTTCCTCGCAATGTAGTAGGAGGTGCCATAGCCTTAATTAATAGTTTTGGTGCATTGGGATCATTTGTAGGTGCTTATATCGTAGGATATTTGAATGGTAGTACGGGTGGTTTTAGTGCTTCCTACATTTTTATGGCAGGTTCTTTATTGCTATCAGCTATTATTACTTTTTTCACTGTGAAAGAAAATAAGTAAAAAAATATTATATCTATTTTTATAGTAAACTAAAAACCCTCGATATTTTTTATCGAGGGTTTTTTATACAAGCCATATTTAGAGGGGAAAGGTTGTATGATGTGTATGCTTAATCTACCTTATACATTTTCTCGTAATATTCTTCTGCCATTCTATTACTGTCAAATTGGAAACGAACATCCTTCATTCCATTTTGAGTAATCTGACGCCATGTATCCTTGTTGTCATAATACATAGGAATAATTTGTTGCTCTAGAATTTTATATAATTCATCTAAATCGTAGTCGTCTTGTTGTTGAGTGCTCATGTTGGCATAGTCGGCCTTAGGTATCACAAACCCATTATTGCCATGATTAATGAATTCTGGAATCCATCCATCGTCGGTAGAAAAGTTAATAGCGCCATTCATAGCTGCGGTCATGCCACTTGTTCCTGAAGCTTCTCTAGGTACACGGGGATTATTTAACCAAATATCTGAAGCCTGTTTCATTCTTTTACTCAATCCTAATTCATAACCAATTAAAACGGCTACATTATGATAGTTCTTACTTAAGTGTACTAAATTATTGAATTGAGAAATAGCGGGGTGATCCACAGGATAAGGTTTACCAGCGAAAATAATTTGTACTGGATATTTTGCATTCGCCAATAGTTTTTCAAAACGATCTAAATCCCATGATAAGAAATCGGCTCTTTTGTAGCCAGCAAAACGTCTTGCCCAAACAATGGTTAATACATTAGGGTCAAATACTTTTCCTGTTTGATCGGCTACTATTTCAAAAGCACGTTTTTTCAAATACATTTTACGATCATCAAATCCTGCTTCATCTTGATTTTCTGCAAAACGGTATAATTGCTTATCCGCCCAATAGCGCCAGTTCTGTGCATTAGTAATATGTGTGATAGGGCAGATGCCATCATATTTACCCCATAATTCTCTACTCACATGGCCATGTAATTCAGAAACACCATTCGCCTTTCTTGCAAAACGAAGTGCGGCTAAAGAGTGGTCAAACTGGTCATTTTCAATACCTGTTAATTTTCTTACCTCATCCATGCTTAATCCACAGAAATAACCCATTTTATGACATAAATAAATATCATGTTTTTCATTACCTGCTTCTTCAGGGGTATGGGTGGTGAATACTAAGCGTTTTTTAACTTCCTCTAGCGATTTATATTTATTCAATAAATAAAAGGCAGCAGAAAAACCGTGCGCCTCATTTAAATGATATACTTCTGGGTTGAAATTTAATTCATCAATTAATTTTGCACCTGCTACGCCTAATAAAATAAATTGAGCCACCTTGGTAGCAACATTGGCGTCGTATAAACGGTGCGTGATGGTTTGAGAAACATAATCGTTTTCAGGTAAATCGGTACTTAATAAGAATAGGGGAGCACTGCAAAAAGTATTAGGGGCTAAATAAAAAGCCTTAACCCATACTGGATGGTCATGAATAAGTATTTGGTATTTAATACCTGTATCTTCAAGGAAAGAATACATTTTTTCCATAAAAGTTACTTGCAAGGTCTGGTCTTGATTTCTGGCTTGGTCGTAATAACCATACTTCCATAATATACCTACACCAATTAAATTTTGGTTTAATTCAAAAGCACTTCTTAGATGCGAACCTGCTAAAAATCCAAGTCCACCACTATATATTTTTAAGGGTTGATGAATAGCAAATTCCATAGAAAAATAAGCTGCCTTTTTCTTGAATTGGTCATTGATAGCATAAGGCACTTGATAGTTTCTAAAACTCATACATTCGGGTTTGGTTATTTGACTGCAATATAATGGTATTTAAAGACAATGTAATATTTACACATTAAACTGTGGATAAGAGCCTATTCTTGGCCTAAATTGTGGATTATTTCTTCTTCTTTGGCTTTCGTTTTTTATCATAGCTATCATTAAAATAGCAGGTCATATTACGATGATTACCGCAATTGCCGTCCTCTTTAATATTAATGACATTGCCTTGTATGGTAAAATGAATAATACAAGGATCGCCTTTTTCTGTGAATGTGGCTTTGTTTTTTGTAAAGGTCAATAGGCCTTTTAATTCTCCTACACAGGTTCCGTCTTTCTTTTCAAAATGTAAAAAGAACTGATATTTACCAGCGGTAGAGTAGTCTCTAATGGAAATGAAATTTTTAGCATCTCTAGCATAGTCACCACTAAAAGTATAATTCATGGGCATACTATCTAGGGGGTTGAGTACTTTTTTATTTTCTGGCTTTTTATTGCTATCGAAATAAATTAATCTAAAACTATTATCGGTATAGGCCCATCCTTTCTTTTCGTAAGTAAGTGAATTGTCCTCTGCCAATTTATTTTCTTCAACTAAAAAAGAGGGTTCTCTGTTAATATTTAAGTTCTTGCCATACATTTTGGAATTGGTATTTCCTTCATTGAATTCTGTAATGACTTTATAGTCTAGGAAATCATTTTTCTTACTAAATACGACAACGGCTATTTCTTGTTTTTTAGGATGGCTTACATTTAACAACAAATAATATTCTTCTTCTTTTTCAATTCTGATAATAGGATGTAATAAAGCTTTTTTATCTTTTTTTGCTATGATACTTTCAACTACTGAATCTGGAATAAACTGAGCCAAGGCTTTTCTGCCAATGACTAAGGTATCGGTATATCGCTTCAAATTAGAATCGGAAATAGAAAGGGGTAAACTCGCTGCTTTAAATACTTTATTAAAGTCGTTAATAGTAAGGGGCGTATTGCCTGTGAAATCTGGTTTTTTTTCAGCGCAAGCTAAAATCAAACAGCAAAGCAAAATATAGTACCCAATACGCATTTCGTAGTTTTTTGCTAAAATAGACTATCAAACTGAGTTAGGCAAAAGCTTTTATCATTAAATTTACATTACTACGGCCATAGGTATTTTAAGCCTCCATAAAGGGGTAAACTAGAAAAAGGGTAGCATAGATATAGCTTTCCAATAGAGCATACAATAATTATGAGAGAAAAGTCATTAGATAATCTACACGAATCGGTTCCTGTCCAAAATAAGGGCGGGTGGCGAAAGTTTATGGCTTTTGTGGGGCCTGCCTATTTGGTGAGTGTGGGTTATATGGATCCGGGTAATTGGGCCACAGATTTACAAGGAGGTGCGAAATTTGGCTACCAATTAATCTGGGTACTATTACTAAGTAATCTCATGGCCATTTTATTACAAAGTTTAAGTGCAAGATTGGGTATTGTGCGCAGATTAGATTTAGCGCAAGCCAATAGAGAAACCTATCCGCCTTTTATAAATTTCATTTTATATCTATTAGCAGAATTGGCTATTGCCGCCACTGATTTAGCAGAAGTATTAGGAATGGCTATTGGTATTAAATTATTAACAGGTATGCCATTAATGTATGGCACTATGATTACTGTTTTTGACACTTTTATATTTTTATTTTTACAACGCTATGGCATTCGTAAAATGGAGGCCTTTATATTAGTACTAGTAGCCACCATTGGATTTAGCTTTCTAATACAAATGTTTATAGCCAAACCCGACTTATCTTATGCGATCAAAGGGTTTATTCCATCAAAATTATCACCAGAAGCTTTGTATATAGCAATAGGTATTATTGGGGCTACGGTCATGCCACATAATTTATACCTGCATTCGGCCTTAGTTCAAACAAGAAAAATTGACAGAACGAGTAAGGGTATTCGAAAATCCATCTTGTATAATTTCATCGATAGTGCGATTGCCTTAAACGCTGCTTTTTTTGTAAATGCATCTATTTTAATTTTAGCGGCCACCGCCTTTTTTTCTACAGGTAATACGCAAGTTGCTAAAATTGAAGAAGCGCATTCTATGTTAGCGCCTTTATTGGGTTCTGAACTAGCACCTATATTATTTGCCATTGCTTTAATTGCTGCCGGCCAGAGCTCAACAGTGACAGGCACTTTGGCGGGTCAAATTGTAATGGAAGGTTATTTAAAATTAAGATTGAACCCTTGGATAAGAAGACTACTCACTAGACTTATTGCCATTATTCCCGCCGTTTTAGTGATAGGTATTATGGGAGAAGAACATGTTGATGCGCTTTTAGTGTTTAGTCAAGTTATTTTAAGTTTACAACTAGGCTTTGCAGTTATTCCGCTGATACATTTTGTAAGTGATAAAACCACCATGGGTGAATTTGTCATTAATTGGAAAGTGAAAACGATGGCATGGATAGTAGCAAGTATTCTAGTATTTCTAAATGGTAATTTAGTGGTTGGTTTTGTAACTAGTTTTTATAATGGATCAGGGAATGGCTTCGTGAAATTATTACTCATAGTGTTAGTGCTTTTATTTTTAGCACTACTTATTTATATTGTTGTATTTCCAATTTTTCTAAAAAGACATCATGCGAAGGTGGAAGAGGGTTTCCATGGTGAAATGATTGAATTAGATTGGTCACAGGAGGCGCCTGTAAATAAAATTGCCATCGCTGTAGATTTTTCTGTAGCCGATGCAAAGCTTATAAAAACGGCTATTCAACATGCGCATCAGGCCACTGAATTTATTTTTATTCATGTAGTGGAAAGTGCGACGGCTAAATATTTACAAGAATCAAGTGATGATAATGAAACCAGAAAAGACCAAGCAAGGCTTGACACTTATGCCAATGCATTAGCATTGAAAGGTTATAAAGTCACCACTTATTTAGGCTATGAAAATAGGGTGAAGGAAATTGTGAACATTGTCAATAGCTATGAGGCTAAGTTACTAGTAATGGGAGGCCATCGCCATCAAGGTTGGAAGGACTATATCTTTGGAGAAACCATTGAGTCTGTGAGGCATAAAGTGCATATTCCAGTGCTTATTGTAAATATTTAATTGACCTTTTTAGGCTTATTTTACTTACCTATATCAGTTATTTATAATGCTAGTTTTTGTACATTTACATACAAAATTTATACACTATGGGACAGAAAATTAAAGTAGCCAATCCGGTAGTAGAATTGGATGGTGATGAAATGACCAGAATTATTTGGAAATTTATTAAAGACAAATTAATTCTTCCTTATTTAGAGATTGATATTAAGTATTATGATTTAGGTATGGAATACCGCGACGAGACCAATGATCAAGTGACAGTGGATGCAGCCAATGCCATTAAGCAATATGGAGTAGGTATTAAATGCGCTACTATCACACCTGATGAGCAAAGAGTAGAAGAGTTTAAGTTAAAGCAAATGTGGAAGAGCCCTAACGGGACTATTCGTAATATTTTAGATGGTACTGTTTTCAGAGAGCCTATTGTTTGTGCTAATGTACCTCGTTTAGTACCTAATTGGACGGCGCCCATTTGTATTGGACGTCATGCTTTTGGAGATCAATACCGTGCAACCGATTTTGTCACCAAAGGAAAAGGAAAATTAACCATCAAGTTTGAAGGAGAAGATGGTACCAAACAAGAATTTGAAGTATTTAATTTCAAAGGGGATGGTGTGGCATTAGCTATGTACAATACCGATGAAAGCATTTATGGTTTTGCGCGTGCTTGTTTTAACCAAGCCTTGGCTAAAAAATGGCCTTTATATTTATCTACTAAGAATACCATTTTGAAAAAATATGATGGCCGTTTCAAAGATATTTTTGAAGAGGTTTATCAAAATGAATTTAAAGCAAAATATGCCGATGCGGGAATTACCTATGAGCACCGCTTAATTGATGATATGGTGGCTTCTGCTTTAAAGTGGAATGGTAATTTTGTTTGGGCTTGTAAGAATTATGATGGTGATGTACAATCAGATACAGTAGCACAAGGTTTTGGTTCTTTAGGTTTAATGACTTCTACTTTAATTACACCCGATGGTAAAGTAATGGAAGCAGAAGCTGCACACGGAACGGTAACACGCCATTTCCGTGAACACCAAAAAGGAAACAGAACTTCTACAAATCCTATTGCTTCTATTTTTGCATGGACAAGAGGTCTAGAGTTCCGTGGTCAATTAGATAATAACCAAGAGTTGATTCATTTCTCTAAAGCTTTAGAAGAAGTATGTGTAGAAACAGTGGAGTCTGGTATTATGACCAAGGATTTAGCTGTATGTGTGCATGGTAATAAAGTAAAGCATGGTGACCACTATGTATACACTGAAGAATTCTTAGATGCCTTGGACGCGAATTTGCAAAAAAAGCTTGCTAAGTAAATATAGCAAGCCCTTTTTGCAACTCTGTTTTATTTTAAATTTTCTTCGAAAATTTTGGCAAAAAAAGCTTGCTAAGTAAATATAGCAAGCCCTTTTTGCAACTCTGTTTTATTTTAAATTTTCTTCGAAAATTTTGGCAAAAAAAGCTTGCTAAGTAAATACACTAAATTTAGACAATAATACAAATCCTAGACGAGCTTTCGAGCATAGCGCAGAGCGAGGAGAGGATTTGTATTATTTCTAAAATATTATATTCAAAAAAAACCCGGTAGTTAATTACTATCGGGCTTTTTAGTGAAACCTTGAGGGGTAACTTATTTTTCTTAGTTTGTCTTTGTTTTTGGCGCTTCTTTTTTCATTTCAGCACACTTGCCATCCTTCATACATTCTTTTGTGCACTTATGTTTTGCTTTCGTTTCTTTTTTGCATTCAGTACATTTAGATTTGTCTTTACACTTGCCATCACAATTAGCCATTGCAGACAAACTTAATGCAAGACCCAAGAATAAGATTGATATTTTTTTCATAGTTGTTATTTTAGAGCATAAAATTAAGGAAAAACCGCTGATGGTTTAATGATTTTTATCATTTTAACACTTCTAATATTGGATTTCCAATAGAACCACTGGGCATTTGAATGCCTAATAGTGTAGATATAGTAGGAGCAATATCGGTCATATAATTGACTGAATTGATCTGGCCTTTTTTGATGCCATTGCCATACCATAACAAAGGAATATGTGCATCATTATTGTATAAAGTGCCATGAGTGGTTCCTGTCGCGTAGCCATCCATATAACCTGATTTTGCTACTATAAATAAATCCCCACTTCTTTGAGATGAAAAACCATTTACAATGCGCTCTCTTAAGGCTTTTGGAATGGCTGCAATAGTAGCTTTTCTTGTTTCCACCACTTGCAGAATGCCTGGATTTTTCTCCAGACTATTGGTTACTAATTGCACTAATTTGTCTTGACTTACATGAAGGCTATCCATTAGATCATGGTTAAAGTGAATATAGTATTCACCAATATCTGAAATCATTTTTGGGTCTAAATTATTTTTAACCAACAGCCCATTCAACTCTTTTTTAATAGCTGATTCACTGATTAATCCACCAGGTAAATGGTGTTTTTTAGCAAAGTCTGGTATATGTTGCACCGCATGATCAGCTGTTAAAAAAACAGTATAATTATTTTTTCCAACTTGCTTATCTAAACTCGCAAAAAGCTGTGCTAATTGAATATCTAATTTGATATAGCCATCCATTGTTTCCCATGAATTAGGACCGAAAGAGTGTCCAATATAATCAGGCGACGAAAAGCTGATAGCCAATAAATCAGTAATATCATCTTGGCCTAATTGCTCATTGACCAAGGCCATTTCAGCCATTTCTAAAACTAAGTTATTGCCATAAGGAGTAGTCGCAATTTTGCCATAATCTTTACCAATGAATTGATTTAAGTTGTAAGGAAACCCTTTTTGTTCAGCACCTAAAGGGGTGGATTCATAGACGTTGATATCTTCATCACAATTAGCTTCATAGACAGATTTGGCCAAACTCAAGTTCCATCCTTTTGTATACATACTGTCTACTCTATGTTGACCATTGTATTCAGTCACCCATCTTGGCAAATTTTTATCATAATAGGTAGAACTAATAAATTTACCAGTTTTACTATCATACCAGAAAGCCCCATTGGCACTATGTCCTGCTGGAAGGATAGCACCTCTGTCTTTGATAGAGATACCATACACCTTACTTTTAAAGTTGCTTGCTAATTTCATTTCATCACCGATGGTACTTGTCCACAAGTTTTTTGGGCTCATTTTACCAGCAGCACTGCCTTCTATTCCTACAGACATAACGGTGAGATCTTCTACACAGTATACAGTTTTTTGTAGGATATTATCAAACCATTGGTTTCCAGCAATACCATGAATTGCAGGGGTGGAACCAGTGTACACCGAAGCATGTCCACATGCTGTTACGGTGGGTATATAGGGAATCATGTTATTATTACAACTGGCACCCTCATTTACAAAGCGTAAGAAGCCTTGTTGGGAGGTGAAATAGGGCTTAAATTGATTGATATAATCCCAGCGCATTTGATCTACTACTATTCCTACTACCAATTTAGGCTTTTCTGTTGTAATTTGCTTACTAGCATTGAGTTTCAAGGAACTTGAACTCTTTTGATTTTGTGCATTGCTAGTGAATGAAAATAGGCTGAAGCAAATGAATAAAATGTATCTCATTTCAAATATTTTTAACTTATAAAATATACTTGTTAACACTAACAAATAGTAGACTGCAATTTACAGCTATTTATTAGAGGATAAAAGGTAAAAATTTATTAAATTTGCTCATATAAAAAAGATAATATGGCGGATATATTTGAAAGACTGATTAAGAATTATGGACCTATTGGTCAACACCGTGAAAGAGCCCATGGCTACTTTGCTTTTCCTAAGTTAGAAGGTGAAATTGGCTCTAAAATGAAGTTTAGAGGTCAAGAAATGATTGTATGGAGTTTGAATAACTATCTAGGTTTAGCCAATCACCCAGCTGTACGTAAGGCCGATGCCGATGCAAGTGCTAAGTATGGTTTGGCCCTTCCCATGGGTGCTAGAATGATGAGTGGAAACAGTGATTTACATGAACAATTGGAAGCTGAATTAGCCAGTTTTGAACATAAAGAAGATGCTATATTAATGAACTATGGCTATCAAGGTATCATGAGTGCCATTGACGCTATTTGTGGAAGACATGATGTGGTGGTCTATGATGCAGAGTGTCATGCTTGTATTATTGATGGATTAAGAATGTTAGCCGGTCACCGATTTGTATATAAGCATAACGATATTGAAGACTGCGAAAAGCAATTACAAAGAGCACAAGCTTTAATAGACAAACAAGAGACTGGCGGCATATTGGTTATTACAGAAGGTGTATTTGGAATGGCGGGAGACCAAGGAAAGTTAAAAGAAGTAGCGGCTTTGAAAAATAAATTTTCTTTTAGATTATTAGTAGATGACGCACATGGTTTTGGTACTTTAGGCAAGACAGGTGCGGGAGCAGGAGAAGAGCAAGGTTGTCAAGATGAAATAGATTTATATTTTTCCACTTTTGCAAAAAGCATGGCTTCTATTGGTGCGTTTATGGCGGGGCCTAAAACTATTATCGATTATATCAGGTACAATATTCGTTCACAAATTTTTGCGAAAAGTTTACCTATGCCATTTGTAGTAGGAAATTTAAAACGTTTAGAATTATTGCGTACACGAACTGAATTAAAAGACAAGTTGTGGAAAAATGCGCTGGCTTTACAAAATGGATTAAAAGAAAGAGGCTTTGATATTGGCAAAACCGATTCAGTAGTCACTCCAGTATATATGAAAGGTGGCGTAGAAGAAGCTACTTTAATGGTAATGGACTTAAGAGAGAATTATAAAATATTTTGTTCTATAGTAGTGTATCCTGTAATTCCTAAAGGCCATATCATTTACAGGTTAATTCCTACAGCAGATCATTCACAGGAAGAAATTGATTTAACCTTAAAGGCCTTTAGTGAAACCAAGGCAAAATTAGATGCAGGTGCTTATAAGGCGGAAGAAATTCCAGATATGGCAAACAAGTAAATACTAAACTAGAGTAAGTGTAAAAGTAGTTTGTTATTTAGCGACAAGTACTTTAAAATAGTAAAGAGCAAGATTGATTAGAGTAAGTCTAATTGATTTTGCTCTTTTTTTAATACCTCAATACTTACATTGAGTTCAAAGCCTATAAGTAAGATTAAGGAGTTTAAGTATATCAAAGTCATTACCACTAGCACTGTACCAATGGAGCCATAAATTTTACTGTAACTACTAAAATTATTAACCCAATAAGAGAAACCCAGGGTAGTAAATAACATTAATATGGTAGAGAGTAAAGCTCCAGGAGAATTGAGGGGCCATCTTTCTTTAATGAGGGGGGCGTATTTATATATAAAGGCATTGCCAAAAAATAGTAATAGAATAATGACCGCCCAGCGAACAGAATTCCAATAGGGTATAATGGTTTTTCTTTTAATATCAAATACTTCTCTAAGTAATCTAGTTAATTGATCTTGGCCTATTAAAACAAGTAAGCTTGCAAATACTAAGAGTATTAAAATAATGGTTAGTCGAATAGCCCTCATTCTTTGGTGCAAGAAAAAAGGTTTGTTTTGCATAATGGACTTGTCAAAACTTCTAATAATGCCGGTCATGGCATTGGAGGCGTAAAATAAAAGCAATAAAAATCCAAAGGAAAAGATACCCACATGCTGACTTAATAAATCGTTAATGATTTCCATGATGAATTTATAAGTACTTGAATTAGGGGCAATATCTTTAAAAACAGAAAGTATTTGTTTTTTTATTTTAAAGGCCTTTGGAAAATATGGAATGATTGAAAATAAAAATAGAAATCCGGCAGGCAGGGCCATTATTAAGTTAAAGGAAATAGCAGAGGCCCGATCGTATAATCCTAAAGTATTTAATTGTTTGTATACAAAACTTAGAACCTGATACAAATTAACATTTTGAAAGCCTGGAATAAATATTGCTTTTGCTTTTTGTTTAAAAAATAAATACAAGGGTTTGAAAAGCTTGATGATGGAATTAAGTAGTATAGTAAGAAATTGATTCAAATGAATGGGTTGAGATGAACTGTTGAGTATTTATTAATTTTATTTTCTAATGTTTATTTATTTTTTTTAGCCTGGTATTCATCTAGTTTAAGCTGGTACTCTTTGGCAAATCTACTATGTTCTTCATAAGTAGCACTAAAATGATGGTAGCCACTAAAATCAGCCTTAGCCACAAAATAAAAATAGTTGGTGCTAGGCGCATTCAATACTAAGTCAATTGTTTTAGGAGCGGGAGTGCAAATGGGGCCAGGAGGAAGACCTGGTTTTTTATAAGTATTATAAGGAGAAGGATTCGTTAAATACTTTTCATAAATACGAGTAAGGGTAAAATCTTGCATGGCATATTTGATAGTAGGGCAGGCTTGCAGGGGCATTTTTTGCTTTAATCTATTTTGATATACACTTGCAATAATGGTTTTATCAGAATCATAATTCGTTTCTTCTTCTACAATAGAAGCTAAGGTATATACTTCATTTTTGGTAAGTCCTATAGAAGCTGCTTTGGCGAGTCTATTATTTTTACTCCAAAAAAGGCTTTCTTCTGTTTTCATTTTTTGCAATAGCTTGGGCATGGGCGTAGACCAATAAAATTCATAGGTATTGGGAATAAATAGGCTAAGTACTTGCGTGGTATCTGTACCAAATAAGGCGAGTGAATCGTTGCTGTTTAAATACTGCATACATTGGGCACTATCTATAGAAAAAGTATTGGCTACTAGTTTCGCGAGGTCGCTCTTAGTTCTTACTTTATTTAAAATAAATTTAACCCTTGCTTGTTGGTTATTTCTAAGTATTCTAATTAAGTTCAGTAAGCTTGTATTTTTATCAATTAAAAATTTACCGGGTTTAATTCTATCTTCTACATCGAATAATTTAGCCAAAACTAAAAAGCTGGTTTTATCTCTAATTATTTTTTTAGTACTTAAGCTATCTGCTATGGCGTCCAGCCCTCCCGCATTATATTCAAAGCTTGCTTTCTCTGCGGTGAAATGAGTGACCTTAATAAAAAGGGTATAGGAGCTATACACTACTAAAACTAATAAAGTGAGTAAGATCCATTTTTTCATAGGGTAAAGATATTTCATCCTTTTAATACAGAATCAAAATACAATAAAAATCCCTCTCGTTTGCGCGAGAGGGATTAAATATTTTGGATAAAAAGGCTTCTGTTAATTTAGTGATTAGCTTTTGCCTTTTAGCATTACTTTTTAGTAGCTGCAGGAACAGTGGCAGGTGCCGGAGCAGGGGCTGCTTGTTGAACTGGAACTGTTGCAGGTGCTGTAATGGAAGTGTTTACTTTGTCTAATAAACCTTTCTCAGAAGCAGTTCCACCTGTTTTTAAGAATAAGGTAGAAGTTATGGCTAATACAGCAATCACAGCAGCGAAAATCCAAGTACCTTTTTCAAGCACATCTGTTGTTTGCTTAACGCCCATGAAATTATTGCTAAGGCCGCCTACATTCGCATTTAAACCGCCACCCTTTGGATTTTGAATTAAGACCATAAATCCAAGGCCTAAGCAAGCCACAATAATCAATATTAAATAAATTGTAATCATTTCTTTAGTTTTAATTTTTCTATTCTTGACGCAAAATAAACGGATTTTTCAGGAAAAATAAAACTTAATTTAGAATAGATGTCGATGGCTTTACGCTTATTGCCTTGTTTTAGCCATATTTCAGCCATGGCTTCAGTGATAACATCGGCCGTGGTATTGGCTTTTTCGGCTATTGCGGCTATTTCCTTCTCGTTTTCCTCTGCCATTTCCTCCATCACAGGGATACCCTCTTTTTGCTTTAAAACCTTTAACCAGGCGGTAAAACTCCTTAATTGTTGGGTGAATTTGTCCTGAGGAACCTTGGAAAGGTCAATTTCAATACCTTGGGCAGCAAAATAGTCGGCTTTCGCGGCCATGGCTATTTCTGCTTCGTAGGCTAATTCTATGGTTTCAATAGGCTCTTTAAATTGATTAAATTGTGCTGAAATAAGGGTGGTTACTTTATCGACTAAGGGAGCTGCAATGGTATCTTCCTCTTGTTCTTGTAAAATCTGATGCAAATGTAAAGCAGTAGGAAAGTAGCTTGTTGTTTTTTGCACTTGTTCTTGAAACAAAGGTGAACCTACCAATGCATACTTTTTAGCTAATAATAATTGTAAGCTCGCACTATAAGGATGTGTCTGTACCCATTTTTCTAAGTCAGCGGTTTCAATAGATTCTAAACTGCCATGTCCAGTCCATTGAGCTAATATTTTATTATGTAGGGCTGATGGCATGCTTACCAGTTTGAAAAAATTTGATTAAAGATATCGTCTGTAATATTTCTAAGGATGTCTTCCATCAGTTGTCCTTCTGCTTGATTTAAAGTAAGGGTAGCAGAAAAATCAAAATTTCTAGTTACATCAAATTCTTGTTCCTTGTTATCTAAAGTCTTCTTTAAGACCACATGTACGGTTACCGTTAATCGGTTAGTGCTTGCTTGTTGTGCGCTTACACCCACTGTTTGAGAAGGATCATAATTGGTAATAGTTGCAAATATTTGATAATGCGCATCATCGTTATTGGTTCTAGTCAATTTCGTTTGATTCATTATTTTTTGCATCAACTTATCGGTAAGCAGGGGAGCCAATTGCGGATTTACATACCTCGCTTTATTTTCTACAAAACCTATTTTAATGGTTTTGACATTTTCTGGAATAACGGCATCCCTAAAACTATAAATGCCACAGCCACTAATAAGTGTTGCGTAAAGAGTAATGGGTAAAATAAATTTTAAAAGCTTGCTCTTTAATATACGCTTGCTCATTAAAATAATATTGTTATACTTATTCTTCAATGTTGTATTCTTTAATTTTCCTATACAATGTTCTTTCACTAATGCCTAAGTCGGTAGAAGCGTCTTTTCTTCGGCCTCTATGTTTCTTAAGCGCCTTTAAAATTAGTTCTTTTTCCTTATCCATAATATTCAAAGATTCATCCACTTCATAATGGCTATTGGATTCATTGTCTAAAATAATAGGCTGAGGGTGGTTCAAGTGAACGGTAGGCTGTGGGTTCGCTGAAGAAACATGCGCAGGGCTGTTTGGCATAATATCTTCTTTTAACTCATTGATTAAAGATTCTTTGTTAAAATTTGCAGACTGGCCAGCAATAGAAGGGTTTTGTAATATTTCTAAAAACATTTTCTTCAATTCATTCACATCCTTTTTCATATCAAAGAAAAGCTTGTATAAAATTTCTCTTTCATTCGCAAATTCTCCCACCGGGCTACCAGCTGTCACCATGGGCATATTATGCATATTATGCTGTGGTAAAAAACCTGCCAAGGTTTCACCATTAATATTATCCGATTTGCGTAGTACTGAAATTTGCTCTGCAATATTTTTTAGTTCTCTTACATTACCTGGCCAGCTATATTTAGCTAGTAATTCTCTAGCTTCTTCATCTAAGAAAATAGGTTTGGTTTTATACTTCTCTGCAAAGTCCACCACAAATTTTCTAAATAACAAAGGAATATCTTCTTTGCGATCTCTTAAAGAAGGAACGCGAATAGGCACAGTGTTTAATCTGTAATATAGATCTTCTCTAAATTTTCCTTTCTGTGTGTATTCTAAAAGTTCTCTATTGGTAGCGGCGATTACTCTTACATCAGACTTCTGCACTTTAGAAGAACCTACTCTTATAAATTCTCCAGTTTCTAAAACGCGTAATAAACGAGCCTGGGTACCTAAAGGCAGTTCTCCAATCTCATCTAAAAATATAGTACCTCCACTTACGGTTTCAAAATAACCTTTTCTACTATCTACGGCACCTGTGAAAGATCCTTTTTCGTGTCCAAATAATTCAGAGTCAATAGTGCCTTCTGGAATGGCACCACAGTTCACTGCAATGAAGGGGTTGTGTTTTCTTGCCGATAAACTATGAATAATTTGAGAGAAAACTTCTTTACCCACACCGCTTTCACCCACAATTAAAACGGTTAAGTCGGTAGCAGCTACTTGCTCTGCAGTATTTAAGGCATGATTGAGTGCAGGTGTATTGCCTATAATACTAAATCTATTTTTTAAAGCTTGTAAGTCCATGTTCTTTATTTTATAGTACCTATTAATGTACCTTTTGTATATGCTGTAATAAGAATATTTACATAATCCCCTTTTTGTAAAGGATTTGTTTGTCCTTCTATTGATTTTGGAAACACCACCACTTTATTTTGGCTAGTTCTTCCCATCCACTCTTGATCGCTTTTCTTACTATTGCCTTCGATTAAAACCTCGTAAGTATTCCCTAATTCTTTTTTATTACTCTCATTGGATAAATGCCATTGCACATCTACAATTTCTTGTAGTCTTCTTTTCTTTACATCTAGTGGTACATCGTCTTCATATCTTTTCTCTGCTAAAGTACCCGGACGCTCTGAATAAAAATACATGTAGGCATAATCGTAACCTGCTAATTGCATGATACTCATTGTATCCTGATGGTCTTCCTCGGTTTCAGTACAAAAGCCTGCAATGATATCGGCAGATATACTACAGTCTGGCATTAATTCTTTAATACGGGCTACTTTAGCAAGGTACCATTCGCGTGTGTAAGTTCGGTTCATTAATTGCAATACGCGTGTGCTTCCACTTTGAACAGGCAGATGAATGTATTTACAAATATTATTATACTTCATCATGGTGAATAAAACTTCGTCGGTAATATCCTTTGGATGTGAAGTGCTAAAGCGAACTCTTAGTAAAGGACTTATTAAAGCAACACTTTCTAATAACATTGCAAAAGTTACTTGTGTATTCGTTTCTGGGTTCGTCCAATAATAACTATCTACATTTTGACCCAATAAGGTTACTTCTTTATAACCTCTATCAAATAAGTCTTTACATTCCGCTACAATAGAAAAAGCATCTCTACTTCTTTCACGACCTCTTGTAAAAGGCACTACACAAAAACTACACATATTATTACAGCCACGCATAATAGATACAAATCCACTAATACCATTGCTATCTAATCTAACAGGAGAAATATCGGAATAAGTTTCCTCTCTACTTAATAAAACATTCACTGCCTTTTGTCCAGTGCCTGCTTCTATAATTAAATCGGGTAGGGTGCGGTAAGCATCCGGGCCAACTACTAGGTCTACTAATTTTTCTTCTTCTAAAAGTTTTGATTTTAATCTTTCAGCCATGCAACCCAAAACACCCACTAACATTGCTGGCTTTTGTTCTTTGTATTTTCTAAACTCAGTTAATCTTTTACGCACCGTGAGTTCGGCTTTCTCTCTAATAGAACAAGTATTAATTAAAATTAAATCGGCCATCTCCACATTACGGGTACTACCATATCCATTTTTTTCTAAGATAGAGGCCACCACTTCACTGTCCGCAAAATTCATTGCACAGCCATAGCTTTCTATCAGAAAGAACTTAGTAAAGCCTGCTTTGTTTTGAGCAGATTCATAAGCTTCCCCTTGTCTCAGCTCGTCATGTTCCTTGGTCGCCGTGGTGAATAATTCCATTCAAATTGGTTTGAAACGCAAATTTAGTTAAAAAAGTAGAATGTGTCAACTTGTCAGCCATAACTTCTAATTATTTGATAATGAAACCCTTACTTGGCTGATAACCCATATCTGGTAATAATTTATATATAATTAGAAATCAATGATTTATCAAAGGCTTCCTATATTTGAAAAAATATTGAGTTTCATGAGAAAAAGTCTGCTATTTGTTTTGATCTTGATGGGGGCGCAAGTTGCCTCTGCTCAAAATATTGCAGTCGCTAAACTAAGATCAGAAACTTCAAGAACTATTAAAAAAGATAATGATACGAGTTATTACAATTGGAAACAGGGGGGGATGTATAATTTCAATTTATCACAAAGCTCTTTAAGTAACTGGGCTGCCGGGGGAGATAATTTTAATATGGCCATTAATAGCTACTTTAATTATTTTGCTTATTTTCAAAAGCCTCGCCAAAATTGGGATAATAATCTAGACCTGAATTTAGGCTTTGTACAATCGACTAGTTTGGGAGGTCGTAAAAATGATGATAGAATAGATATCTTAAGTAAATATGGTTACCGCATTGATACCACTGGTATGTGGTATTTATCTGGCTTATTTAATTTTCGTTCTCAATTGTTTGATGGTTATAGTTTCAGTGGGTCAAATTCAAACTTTACTTCTTCATTTTTATCTCCAGCTTATATTATTTTATCTGCGGGACTGGATTTCAAACCCAATAAAACTTTCTCGGTTTTCTTTTCTCCCTTAACTTCTAGAACTACTTTATTATTAAATACTAAACTTTCTAATTTAGGTAGTTACGGTGTTCCTGTTGGGAAAAAGATAAATAGAGAGACAGGTCTATTTGTTACGGTGAATTACAGTAATACCATTGCCCCCAATATTACCTATAAAGGTCGTGCCGACTTTTTCTCTAATTATTATGAAAAGCCTGAGAATATTAATTTATTCATGACCAATTTTTTTACCTTTAAAATTAATAAATACTTCTCTGCCTCTTATAACTTAGATTTAATTTATGATGATAAAATAAATATTTTTGGCCCGCTAAAAAAGTCTCCAGGGCTTCAATTGAAAAGTATTATAGGAGTGGGCTATTCAAAAACCTTACAAGTTAAAAAGACCATTCTTAAACCTAAGGTTTAGTGATAGCTTTTAATGTGTGTTTTATCTTATTCGCTTTATGCATGAGGTCTTGATAGTCTTTGCTCATAATAGTTACATGACCCATTTTCCTTCCCGGCTTCGTTTGTTTTTTGCCATAAATATGTACAAATACATTATCCATTTTTAAGACTTCTTCTAACCCCTCGTAATATACATCACCACTATGCCCTTCGCTACCAATAATATTCACAATGGCCGAAGGTAAAATGGCATCTGTATTGCCTAAAGGATAATCTAATAATATTCTAAGTAGCATATCGTACTGACTACTATAATTGGCTTCAATAGTATGGTGTCCGCTATTATGCACACGTGGGGCTGTTTCGTTTACCCATACATCTCCATCCTTATCTATAAATAGTTCAATGGCAAATAAACCGGGACTCTTTAAACCTTGTACTACTTTTCTAGCAATGGCCTGCGCTTTCCATAAAACTTTTTCTTCTAATTTGGCGGGGCTTAATTGGTAGTCTAATAAATTGTATACGGGATCGAAAATCATTTCTGCAGGAGGATATATAATGGTTTCTCCTTTGGCGTTCATGCCCACAATTAAGGCAATCTCTGTAGCAATTTTTATTTTTTGCTCTAATACAGAAGGAAGATTAAAACCTAATTCAATTTCTTTTTCACTAGGTATTATTTGAACGCCCTTGCCATCATAACCCCCTTCGGCCAATTTATGTATTGCAGGTAAAAAAGAAATATGGTTTAGTATATCGGCTTTATTTTGAGTAATGACAAAAGGAGCAGACGGAATTTCATTTTCTTTATAAAACTGCTTCTGTAAAATTTTATTTTTAATAGTGCGAATAGCGTTAGGTGTTGGGTATACTTTTACACCCTCGGCTTCCAACTTCTCTAAGGCATCTACATTTACTGCTTCAATTTCTATGGTAATGGCGTCTAAGCCTTTTCCAAAATTATACACCGCGTCAAAGTCTTGAATATTGCCTAAGGTAAAATGATGGCATAAATGTGCGGCAGGACAGCTGGCATCATTTTCTAGAACATAGGTTATAGCATCATAGTTGGCGGCTGCTTGTAATAACATTCGTCCTAATTGACCCCCTCCTAAAATGCCTAATTTCATTTTACTATCTTTTGGCAAAGATAAGGTTCTTGGACAAGTTTTCATTTTGCACAGCGCTGAAAAGAGATTAAATTTGTCTACTTATTCATCTAGTCATTAATTAAGGTATCATGTCAGCACAGTCCATTATTACGGTAAAAGACCTTGTAAAATCCTATGGCGATTTTAAAGCTGTCAAAGGCATCAGCTTTGAAGTTAAAGAAGGGGAGATTTTTGGATTATTAGGCCCCAATGGTGCAGGAAAGTCAACTACCCTTGAAATTATTGAAACCTTAAGGGAAAAAACAAGTGGTACAGTCATGGTGAATGGCTTTGATTTAGATAAGTCGCCCGAGTCTATTAAAAAAATGATTGGGGTACAATTACAAACCGCCGGATTCTATCCTAATTTAAATTTAACTGAACTCATTCATTTATTTGTGGGACTTTACCAAAATGAAATGGATGCGGATGCGCTTTTACAAAAAGTAAATTTACAAGACAAGGCCAAAGCAAAATTTAAAGAATTAAGTGGGGGACAGAAGCAAAGGTTCTCTATTGCTACTACTTTAATTAATAAACCTAAAATTATTTTTTTAGATGAGCCTACTACTGGTTTAGATCCACAAGCAAGAAGAAACCTTTGGGATTTGATAAAAGAAATTAGAGACAATGGAACGACTGTTATTATTACCACGCATTATATGGATGAAGCAGAGGTTTTATGTGATAGGGTAGCCATTATAGATAGCGGTAAGATCATTGCCATCAATACCCCGAATCATTTGATCGATGAATTAGTGGAAACTGGATTTGAAAAAGTGAAAGAAGTAAAAAAGGCGAATCTAGAAGATGTATTTATACATTTAACGGGTAAGGCGCTGAGAGAAGCGTAGTGGCGTAAAACTTTTTGAGTAATCAATCGTTGATTGAAAAATAAATAATTTAAAATATAAATAAAATGGAAGATTTAAAATACCCTATTGGTAAAGTTGAATATTTACCTTTTACAGAAGCGAATAAGAAAGCATGGATTAACGCTATTAAAATAGCGCCTGCCGATTTAGAAATAGCTGTGCAACATTTAGATAAAGCACAGTTAGATACTCCTTATAGAGAAGACGGTTGGACTATTCAGCAAGTAATGCACCATATGGCCGATAGTCATATGAATGCCTTTATCCGTTTTAAAATGGCTTTAACAGAAGCAGTACCTGCCATTAAAGCTTATGATGAGAAAGGTTTTGCGAACACTGCAGATTCTTTAAACACCCCTATTAATTATTCTACCACTATACTGCACTCTCTTCATGCACGTTGGGTAATCTTATTGGAATCAATGACCGATGAACAGTTCCAAAGAAAATTATTTCATCCTGTTAAAAATGCTGAAGTAAGTTTATGGGATATGCTAGCTATTTACGCATGGCATGGTAAACACCATTTAGCCCATATTACGAATTTGTGTAAGCGAAATGGCTGGTAGTAGGCTTGGTTTAGTTTTTAAACAAGGCTCTGTTTACTTCAGCTACTAAATAAATACTTCCAATAACAAGGATAAGGTCTTTGTCATTCGCTTTGGCAGTAGCCTTTTGCAATGCAATATTTACATCGCTGTAGATTTCACCTTTTAAGCCCATGGCATTTGCTTTTTTTGCAAGCTCTTCAGCAGCTAGTGCTCTTGGTAAATGTGATTGTGTAAAATAATAATGAGCATTTTTTGGAAGTAATTCAAGTGCTGCAACAATATCTTTATCTTTTACCATCCCTGTAACAATATATAATTGTTCATAATGGGTAGTCGCCAATTGATCAAGCATTGCTTTTATACCGTGTTCATTATGCGCTACATCTAATACAATTCTAGGATTTGATTGAATACATTCCCATCTTCCCATTAAACCAGTAGAGGTTTTGATTTCAAGAAGTGCTTGCTTAATGTTTTCACTTGTCAACTTCCAACCCATATCCGCTAATAATTGGCAAGCCACTAAAACACCCTTTAAATTTTTTGCTTGGTATTTTCCAGGAAGGTCACAACTAACAGTAAACTTTGCATCAAATAAAGGATTACTTAGTAAATGAATAAAGGGTTGACTAAAACTAAAGCTGGCTGTATCCCAATTATTTTCAAAGGCCTCTGCTTGAATGAAATCTTCACTAAAATAAATAGATGCATTTTCCAATGCGGCTTTTTGAATAAAAACCGACTTGCTTTCGTTTATACTTTCACTAATGACAACAGGGGTTTGTTTTTTTATGATACCCGCTTTCTCAGAAGCAATGGCTTCAAGTGTATTACCTAGCAAGGCCATATGATCCCAACCAATATTGGTAATTACACTTAATATAGGTTCAATGACATTGGTACTATCTAATCTTCCACCTAATCCTGTTTCAATAATGGCAATATCGCAGTTTTCAATAGCAAAATATTCTAATGCCATACCCACGGTGATTTCAAAAAAAGAGGGTTCGATTTCTTCAATTAATGGTTTTACTCTATTGGTGTAGGAGCTTACAAATTCTTTGTTACACATTTCACCATTCACTTTTATCCTTTCTCTAAAATCATATAAATGCGGAGAAGTATACAAGCCTGTTCTATAGCCCGCTTTTTGAAAAATAGCTGCAAGCATATGACTGGTAGAGCCCTTTCCATTGGTGCCTGCAATATGAATGGTTTTAAATTTCTTTTCTGGATTGCCTAAGAAAGAACAAATTAATTGCGTGTTATGTAAATCGTTTTTTATGGCAGCAGCCCCAATACGACTAAACATAGGAAGACGACTATATAAATAGTCAATAGTATTTTGATAATCGTTCAAAGCAGTGGAATTATTGATTTTCGAACTTAAACTTTACAGTCACATTAGATACATGATCGGAACTATTGAAACTTATTTTAGTTAAGTACTCCACAATGGCTCTTTTATATTTACCATCGTTAGAGCTTGAGCCTTTTACAATTTGAACAAAACGGCCAACGCCTGTTGGGTTCACTTCAATTTCAGCATAAATAGTAGCAGGTTCTACATCTCCATTAAATGAATAAGCTTTTGTGACTCTTCTGTCGCCCTTGGTAACAAAGGGGCCTCCTGTTCCTTCATAATTTTTTCCATTGATACTTCCATTTGCCACCCCTTGATCGCCTTTGCCACCCGCAATGCCTTGGTCTTTTACATTATTATAACTGTCCTGATTATTTCCCCCTTTGCCATTGCCGCCAGCATATTTTCCCATTAAAGCTTTTGGCTTGGGAGCGGGAGGAAGGGGTAAGTTTTTAATATTGGTTTTAGCTTTTGAGGATCTGATGGCTTCGTCATTAGGATCGTTGCCACTTGCATTTATTTTAACAGCCTTATTTAGGGCAGTTGCTTTTACACTTTTACTAGCACCTAGTTCTGGAGCAGGGGCTTCTTTACTTAAGGGAGTAATTTCTCCTTGGCCCGTTGTGGTATTGCCTAAGTTAACCTCCATGTATGAAGTTGCAGGAGGAATAACAGTAGGAGCAGGTTGCTGCCAATGCATGAAAATAAATAAGCAGGACAAGGCAGTACATATAAGTAAGGTGTAAACACCTGCCTTTATATTTTTTTCTTGTTCATAGCTTAATTGCATATTATAAAATTAATGCAAAAATAGATCAAAAACCAAATTTGACATCCTTTAAGATGGATCTATGTTGGGTTTAATAGGACTAGGCCATGTATTAATAATAATACCAATAATGATAATACAACCACTTATAATTTGAGCAGTAGAAAAGCTTTCTCCTAATAAAAACACCGCTTCAATAGAACTTAATAGCGGAATCAAAGTACCAAATAGTGCCGCTTTGCCTGCGCCAATTTTTTGAATGGCATTGTTCCAAATTAAATAAGAGATGGTAGAATTTCCGATACCTATATAAAGTACTATCCATAAAAGTTGTTGATTATATACAACAGGTTGAACAAAATTCATTTCATAGGTAGCGACTGGAAATAATAGTATAGCACCAATGGCAAAAAGTACCAATAAGAAACTATTATTAGAAATACCTACTGGTTTTTTTCGTACAAATACATTGTAAATGCCAAAACAAATACCCGCCCCAATCATCCATAAATCGCCAGTACTTATTTGGAAATGTAAAATATTGGATAGCTGCCCATTGGTTAATAAATAAATGGTGCCCAGTAAGCCAAGAAAAATACCAGTAATATTTTTCCAATGTAATTTTTCATTTACGAAGTAAGCGGCTAAGACTGCTGCTACAATAGGGTGCACAGTAGACCCAAATAAGGCCATATTAATAGCCGTGGTGTAATGCCCTGCTGTATAAATTAAAGTATTATAAATTGAAAATCCAATAAAACCCATCCAAAAAAAATAGGCTTTGTTAGCTTTGAATATAGGCCACTCCTTTTTTAAATTTTTATAAGCGAAAGGCAGCATAAAAAGCGTAGCAACAGTCCATCTCATAAAAGCTAAACTAGCAGGGCCTGCTAAATTAATGGCATATCTAGATACAATAAAATTACCCGACCAGATAATACTAGAAGTAATGGCCAGCGCAGCCCCTATTTGATTTTGTCTTCTCAATGGTGTGCAAAATTTTGGGTAAAGTTGCCTTTAATTCTTTCAATAGGAGGGTTGTAGTATCCAAATTGTAACTGAGGAAATTCTTCTTTAATTAAATCCATCATTTGTTTAACCCCCATAATTTCTCCCACTTCTGTAACACCAATTTTGCCTAAATACCAATCGGGATCAATATTAAAATTACGCCACTGAATCATTTTTAAATCGGTGTCTTTAATGAATTTTCTTAAGGCTTCATATTCTGCTACACTATCTGTCATACCTGGAAAAACAAAATAATTAATACTCGTCCATTTGCCTGCAGCCGACATTGCTTTTAAACTTTCAACGATATCGTCAAAGGTGTAATTATTAGGTCGGTAGTATGGATTATAAATTTCAGGTCTCACCGAGTTGGTACTTACTCTTAAACTATCTAGTCCCGCTGCCGCTAAAATTTTTACAGCTTTTGGATCAGAGCCATTGGAATTTATATTAATACTTCCTTTATCGGTATGTTTTCTAATTTCAATAATAGATTCTTTAATAGTCTCCCACATTAATAAGGGTTCTCCTTCACAGCCTTGTCCAAAACTCACAATAGGGAAAGGGGCTGTCATTAAATGTGGAACTGTGTATTCCACTACTTCAGCGGCGGTGGGTTTAAAACTCAAACGCTCTTGATTCGAAAAAATTTCTTCTTCAATTGGTTGAAATGAAATACATCCAATACAATTGGCATTACAAGCGGGTGAAATAGGAATAGGACATTCCCATCTTTCCATGGCAAAATTTCTTGCTGCCGGACAATGATAAGTCATGCAACAATTTTCCATTAAATGTTTTACTAATCTGTTTTGGCTGTAGGTTTCTAATAATTTACTTGTACCTGCTTCAATTATTTTTTGATCATATCCTTCACAATCTTGTCTAATATCTTTTTCTATTCTTACAGCGGGTACATAATTTTTTCCATCCTGCCAACCTACAGCAGTATAACAAAATAAAGGTAGCGTGGGTGCATTGGGAAGGGTTTCATAAGCAGCAATGTATAATCCAGTATGTGCTGGAGGAATAAAGGCAGCTACTGCCCAACCTTTTTCACAAATGCGCATTTCTCCTGTTTCTACATCAATGCCAATACCTCTTCTTTCGGGTAATTCATATAAACTTCCACCATTAGGAAGTTCAATCCAATCTTCTAAGTCTATCGGATAAGCGTCCCAGCCAGCTCGACCTGCAACATACAAACTAGTGTCTTCAAATATTTGGCCTTTGCCATCGGAATATAAAATATAGGGTGAAGATTGTAATGACATAATGCAAAGGTATCAATTAGGAATGAGTTTGAGAATTAGTTTAGTATTGACTTTAAGATTGACTAGTTCTTGAATGCGCAATTTGTTCAGCACAGAATGCATTAAATTCATTCGTGATAGTAATACTTACCGGTTCGTTAATTTGTTTTTGAATAAGTTTATTGTCTTTGAAGTCGATGGTGATGAGGTCGTCTTTAATGATGGCATTTTCTACATAGCCCCAAGGGTAGTATTTTTTAGGAAAAGTATTGATCACAATACCTGCAGGGTCAAATGCAATTTCATAGGGAAATTTAACCTGTCTTTCGAATAAGGCACCGATTAAAAAAATACCTGCAATGATTAATCCGTTGGGCTGCAAAAACCAACCCCAGGAGGCCAATAATAGTCCTAATCTATAATAGGGTAAAACACCTCTTTTAGCTTGAAAAACACAAAATATCCACCAACTAGTAAAAGCAGTCATGATGGCAAAAATGAGCGCTGGCTTAGGAAATAGGCCTAAATAAATAGAATAGCCAAAGGCCACTAATGATATCAATAACATGAATTGACTAATGCGATCTACATTTTTAAAGTCAGGGCTTCTACAAACTATGATATAGTCAAATTCACGCATAAAAAATGGGTTTCGATGAGGATAAAATTTGGTGCAATTTAAGCTCATTTGGTTAACTTTGCACCATGAAGAAAACACATATTGCATTATTGGTCTTAATCGCTGCCGCCATTGTAGTACTGATAAGCTATACAGGCGATTTAAGTAGTTATGAGACAATTGCTTCTGCCAAGCAAAAAGAAGGAAAATTTGTGAATTTGATTGTCAAAATGGACAAGACTGTTCCAGTTCAATATGATCCTGTTAAAGACCCTAATTTATTACAATTTAATGTGCAAGATAGTCTTGGAGGTAAAATAGCAGTGATCTATCATAATACCATGCCTACCGATATGGAAAAATCGGAGAGACTCGTTTTAAAAGGAAAAGTACAAGGCGAGCATTTTGAATGTTCTGCAATTGTGATGAAATGTCCTTCTAAATACAAGGACAATCCCAACGCTATGCAAGACCAACCGGTTACCCTTAGCAATTAAAAAAATACAATTAGGTAAATGAATACTATTAAGTTTCTTGACGAGCATCTCTTTCCTGGTCAATTAGGTTACTTTTTAACCATACTCTCTTTAGTAGCTTCTTTAGTGGCTACTTATTCTTTTGCGAGAGCATTTTTCTCTAAAGAAATTAGTTTGCAATCACAGTGGGAAAAATTAGCTAAGATTGCTTTCATTATTGAATCAGTGGCGGTGGTTTCTTGTTTTGTAGTTTTATTTTATATTATTTATAATCATTTATTTGAGTATAAATATGCTTACACGCATAGCGACAAAAACTTACCTTATCAATATTTGTTAAGTTGTTTTTGGGAAGGGCAGGAAGGGAGTTTTTTATTATGGAGCTTTTGGCATTGTGTTTTAGGTTTAATATTAATTGCTACTAAAAAGAAATGGGGGGATTCATTCTCCGGGGTGATGATGGTAGTAAGCTTTGTTCAATTCTGTTTAGCCACCATGATAGTGGGCTTGTATATTTTTGAAATGAAATTAGGAAGTAGTCCGTTTATATTATTGAGAGAAGAAATGAGTTGGCCTATTTTATCCAGGCCTGATTATTTACAACTCATCAAAGACGGTACTGGATTAAATACTTTGTTGCAGAATTATTGGATGGTCATACATCCGCCTGTTTTATTTTTAGGATTTGCTTCTACCACTATTCCTTTTGGATTTGCAGTAGCTGGCTTACTTAAAAAGAAGCATGATTGGATGGATAGCTGTTTACCTTGGGCTACTTTTTCTGCGGGTATCTTAGGTTTAGGTATCATGATGGGCGCTGCTTGGGCTTATGAGAGTTTAACTTTCGGAGGTTATTGGGCATGGGATCCAGTAGAAAATGCCTCACTCGTTCCTTGGCTAACCTTGGTATCGGCAATTCATGGTTGTATTATCTATAGAAAAACAGGATCTAGTTTAAAATTGACTTATTTATTTTTTGGTATTAGCTTTTTATTAGTCTTGTATTCAACTTTTTTAACAAGAAGTGGCATTTTAGGCGATACTTCTGTGCATGCCTTTACAGACTTAGGAATGAATGCGCAGCTTCTAAGCTTCTTATTAATTTTCGTGATACCTTATTTTGTTTTATTCTTTGCACGGTTTAAGCATATGGCCGAGCCGCAAAAAGAAGAAGCCATTGATAGTCGTGAATTTTGGATGTTGATAGGTTCGCTTATTTTATTTTTATCTGCAGTTGTTATTATATCTATTACCTCTATTCCTGTATTTAATAAAATATTTGGTACAAAAATTGCGCCTCCAGAAGATGCGGCCTTTGCGCATAATCAAGTACAAGTATTTGTAGCTATTATTATTGGTTTTTTAACAGCAGTAGGACAGTATTTAAAATACAAAGGGACCACTAAGGCATTTTTTATACAGAAGATTAAAATGCCAATGCTTGTGACTATTGTAATAACTGCGGTAGTATATATTTTTGTAGGGGTTGCCTTTAAAGAAAAAGGGATTGGATTTGAGGGGGCCATTTATGTGGCTATGTTTGCTGCTATTTATGCGATTGTTGGCAATATTTTCTTTTGGATGACGATGCAAAAAGCAAAATTAAAATCGGCAGGTTCTTCTATTGGACATATTGGTTTTGGAATGGTTTTGTTAGGCATTTTAATTTCCTCTTCTAATAAAACAGTATTAAGTTGGAACACCACTGGCATTAGTCCACTTCGTGTTGAATCTGGTAAAAGCCCGGTGGGAAATCCAAGAGAAAATATTACCCTTTTTGAAGGCATTTCCACTGATATGGGTAAGTTCATGGTTACTTATGTGCGTGATACCTTTGATGATTTAGATAAAAGATTTTTTGAACTTAAATTCATAGAGAAAAAAACGCAAGCGGAATTTTTCTTGTATCCTGATGTATTAAAAAATAATAAAGGGATGGAAGGATTCTCTGCAAACCCTTCTTCTAAACATTATTGGAATAAAGATATTTTCGTTTATGTAACTTCTTTTCAAGATAATTCAAAAGATGACACCACTAGTTTCAAGCCACATCAAATAGCCATTGGCGATTCTATATTTTATAGTAATGGCTATATTAAACTAGAAAAAGTATTAGTGAATCCCAATCCAAGCAGACCTGCAGGTACCAATGAATTAGTTTTGCAATTAGCGGTTACCTCTAAAGAAGGGTTAAAGTATACAGCTAGTCCTGGTATTGTATTAGAAGGAATGAACTTGCAGTCTAATGTAGATACCGTTAAAGCACAAAACTTAGTATTAAGTTTTAATAAAGTAATAGACCAAGAAAAAGGCACATTAGAAATAGGGGTGAAAGAATCATCGGCCTTAACCAATCTGATTACTTTAAAAGCCTATGAATTCCCATTCATCAATTTACTATGGTTAGGGGTCATAATTATGACTTTTGGCTTTGGTGTGGCTACTTGGAGTAGGGCGTCTAAGTTAAAAGAAAAATAAAATACTAGAAAAAGGAGCTTCTGAAAGGTTACTTTTTTTAAATTAGTGTATTAAATTGATAGAAACTGATTTAAACGATATCAGCTATTTATATGAAAAGAGGTATTATCTATATTATTCTTATTTGTTTAGCCGGCTTTACTAGTGTAAAGTTGAAGGCTCAAAATAATTCTAATGATACCATTAGAGACAATATTAGAGTAGAGGCCTTTATTACTCCCGAAGGAGATACCATTCCTCAATCTTGGTTACCAACAGTTGAAGTGACTGCCAGACAAACGGCTCTTTGGAAAAACTATTGGAATAATTGGACAAGGCTTCGCAATGCAGTCTATGTAACTTATCCATATGCTAAAACAGCAGGCAAGTTAATAACTGATGTAAATAATCAATTGGCAGGTGTACGGGATGAAGCTGCAAGAAAAAGAATTATTAAGTCTAGAGAAAAGGAAATGAAAAGAGACTTTGGTGATAAAGTAACTAGTTTATCGGTGTATCAAGGTAAAGTCTTGATGAAATTAATTAATAGAGAAACAGGGAATAACTGTTATGAAATAATTAAAGAATATAAAGGGGGCTTTAATGCCGGTTTTTGGCAAACGGTGGCCTATGTTTTTGGAAGCAGTTTAAAGCAACCATACGCACCTCAGGGGGATGATAAAGACATTGAAAAAATTGTCTTAGAATTACAAAAGCTCTACGGCTATAAGGGTTAAGTATTGGGGTAGGTTTTTGGGGCAGGTTTTTGTATCTTTACCCCATACTATTAACCATCATGAGCGAGGAAAAGAATCTAAATTTTATTGAAGAAATTATCTCCCAGGACTTGGCATCGGGTAAGTACGACCAAATTCTAACGAGATTTCCGCCTGAGCCGAATGGCTATTTGCATATTGGGCATGCCAAAAGTATTTGTTTAAATTTTGGATTGTCTGCTCATTTTGGAGGAGGCACGAATTTAAGATTTGATGACACTAACCCATCTACAGAAGAAACAGAATATGTGGACAGTATCAAGGCCGACCTAAAATGGCTTGGTTTTAATTGGGTGAAGGAGTGTTATGCGTCGGATTATTTTGATACACTATATGGTTTTGCTGTTCAATTAATAGAGAAGGGCTTAGCCTATGTGGATGATAGTACTGCTGAAGAAATTGCATTGCAAAAAGGAACACCTACTGCAGCAGGCACAGGCAATGAATATAGAAATAGAAGTGTTGCTGAAAATTTGGAATTATTTACTAATATGAAGGCGGGTAAATATGTAGATGGTGCAAAAGTCTTAAGGGCTAAAATTGATTTAGCCAATCCGAATATGCTTTTGCGTGATCCTATTTTATATCGAATTAAAAAAGCGCATCATCACCGTACGGGAGACAAATGGTGTATTTATCCTATGTACGATTTTGCACATGGACAAAGTGATGCTATTGAAAAAATTACCCATTCTATTTGCACTTTGGAATTTATTCCACACAGAGCCTTGTATGATTGGGGTATTGAGCACCTAGGTATTTATCCTTCCAAGCAATATGAATTTTCTCGCTTAAATATTACGTATACTATTTTAAGTAAAAGAAAATTATTGCAACTAGTACAGGATGGCTATGTTTCAAGCTGGGACGACCCTCGTATGCCAACCATTAGTGGTATGCGTCGCAGAGGCTATACACCAGAAAGTATCAGAGATTTTTGCGATAGAATTGGTGTTGCTAAAAGAGAAAATATTATTGATTTTAGTTTATTAGAATTTTGTGTGAGAGAACATTTAAATAAAATTGCACAAAGAAGAATGGTAGTGACTGATCCTATTAAATTAGTTATAACTAATTATGATAAAGGAGAAGAGCTACTTCATTCTGAAAATAACCCGGAAGATCCTGAAGGGGGTATGAGAGATATTCCTTTTTCTAATGAGCTTTGGATTCAAAGAGAAGATTTCATGGAAGAGCCTACTAAAAAATATTTTAGACTAGGCCCTGGTTTAATGGTGCGCTTAAAAAGCGCCTATATTGTGAAGTGCGACAGCTTTGAAAAAGATGCAGCCGGTGTTGTAAAAACGGTGTATGTGAGTTATGTTCCAGAAAGTAAAAGTGGTTCGGATACTTCAGGTATTCATGTTAAAGGAACCCTTCATTGGGTAAGTGCCAAGCATGCAGTGCCTGTGGTATTGAATGAATATGACCGCTTATTTAAAGTAGAAGATGTAGCTAGTGCAGAAGGAGATTTTAAAGACTATCTTAACGAGCAATCTTTAACAAAAACTAATGGCTGGGCAGAACCTGCCTTAAAAAATGATGCATTAGATATGCGCTTTCAGTTTTTAAGAAAAGGGTATTTCTACCAAGATGCCTCTAGCACTAAAGAAGCCCTTGTTTTTAATAGAACAGTAACCCTTAAGGATGCTTGGGCCAAAGAGCAAAAAAAATAATCCAATCAATTCATTAATTGAATGTTAACGCTCGAAACCTTTACAAGAAATTGGGAAAAAAAATTTCCAGCGCTTTCATTAAAGAAATCAAACTTTATTATAGCTGTTAGTGGTGGAGTTGACAGTATTGTACTTGCTTATCTTATGCATAAAGCAGGTGCTAGTATAAGTATGGCCCATGCCAATTTCCAATTAAGAGGGGAAGAGAGTACCAGAGATGAAAACTTTGTAAAAGATTTTGCAGCAAAATATGCCATTCCCTTAGTCCTGAATAAGTTTGAAACAGCAGCTTATGCCGAGACCTATAAAATGGGTATTCAAGAAGCGGCTAGAGAAATGAGGTATGCTTGGTTTAGTAATTTATTAGCTGAAAATACTAAAACTAAAAAAGTATTACTCACTGCCCATCATGCCGATGACCAAGTAGAAACTGTTTTTATGCAACTTGCTAGAGGAACAGGTTTACATGGTTTAACCGGTATTCCTGAAAGAAGAGAGGACGCTTTATCTATTGCAAGACCCTTGCTTTCATTTTCTAAATTAGCAATTATTGAATTTGCTAAAAAGAATGGTTTAGATTTTGTAGAAGATAGTTCAAATAGCAAGGATGATTATACCCGTAATTTATTTAGACATAAAATTGTACCTGTTATTCAAGAAGTCATTCCTAATATGACACAGAATGTACTTGATACCATTCAAAGAGTAAAAGAATCGGAAGCCATTGTAGAATCTACTGTGACCGAATTTTGGAAAAAAGGATTAAGAGTACAAAAAGGTATTTTGACCATTCCTGTGAAGCATTGGAAAAAAGTAAATCATAATTTTACCTATACTTGGGGGTTGATCAAAAATTATGGTTTCAAGCCACAGCAAATTAATGAAGTACATAAATTATTAGCAGCCACCAACGGCGCCTATATAGCAACGCCTTCGCACCGCTTTATTAAGTTTAATGATGCTATTCAGATTATTGATAACAATACCGAGAAAGAGCATATTATTATTCATGTAGCAGATGGAGACTTGCAAGTAAATGAGGGCGTTTTACATTTTGAAATGAAAGAAGCTATCACAATTGGTGAAATAAAAAAAGAAGCTAAGTATGCCTATTTAGATGCAGGTAAACTAGAATGGCCATTACTATTTAGAACCTGGCAGCCTACCGATTATTTTTATCCTTTAGGCCTTCGCAAAAAGAAAAAACTAAATCATTTTTTAGGAGCACTCAAGTTAAGTCCCGCTATCAAGCAAAAAACGGCTGTGCTGAGTATGGGCGATAAATTAATATGGGTAGTAGGACAAAGAATTGATGATCGTTTTAAAATAACTGATCAAACTAAAAATGTATTAGTCATTACCTGGACAGATAAACACTAATTTGTTCTACAAAAGCGCTTAGTACATTAAAGTTTCCAATAAAATAACTGGTAATAATTAAAAATACTACTCCATAAAGGGATCCCCATAAATGGGCGCTATGGTTAATACCTCCTTGACCACTCTTAGCCAAATAAGCGGTAAGGCCTAAATAGATAGGGCCGAATATAAATCCGGGAATAATAGGAGGGATAATAAAAAATCCAATTTGCATAGTGGGTTGTAAGAAGATTCCTACAAATACAATAGCCGATACAGCCCCAGAAGCCCCTAGGCTATTATAATTATATTGTTTGTAATGATTTAGATAAGTTGGAATTAAACAAACTAATAAAGAAGACAGATATAAGATGATATACATCGATGAACCTGACCTGTCAAAGATCATGGCAAAATATTGTTCGATATAATCCCCAAAAATATAAAAGGAGAACATATTAAAAGCTAGATGCATAAAATCGGCATGCACTAAGCCACAAGTAAAAAATCGGTACCATTCATTATTGTTATGTACTGAATAAGGATGAAAAATAAGCTTATCCATTAAAGCATGGTTATACATGGCTAAAATAGAAACCCCGACAGTGATAATGGTGATATATAAAGTAATACTCATGGTTGTAAAAATATTATTTTTTAAAACTTATTATTAATAAAACTTATTATTAATAAAACTTATTCTAAAATTCTATTGTAGAAAAATTATTGATGATGGTATTTTTCATTAGCCAAGATACTACATGCTCTGTATACTTGTTCTGTTAAAATTAAACGAACTAGCATATGTGGAAACACCAATTCTGATAAAGACCAAGTGAATTGAGCACGCTTTTTAATTTCTTCTTCTACTCCATAAGCGCCTCCTATTAAAAACACAATTTTTTGTGCACTTTGATTGGCTTTCTGTTGTATTAATTTAGCCAATCCCGGGGAGCTTAGCATTTTACCTGTTTCGTCTAATAAAATAAGTACATCATTAGGTTGTAAAGCTTTCAATATACTTTGGGCTTCTGCTTTTTTAATTTGGCTGGGGTCAGTGGCCTTTGCAGGTGCAATTAACTGCCAGTCGACAGGGTAGTAATGGCTTATTCTTTGTGTAAAATTAAGCACCCCTTCCTTGATATAGGATTCATGGGCTTTGCCCACAGAGATTAATGCTATTTTCAATACTTATGATTTATTCAAAAATACAATTTTAAAATCTTCCTCATTACCATTAAAAAAGCCTCCCCGATAAATCGAGAAGGCTTGGTGACCGCGTTAGGATTCAAACCTAAAACCCCCTCATCCGTAGTGAGGTACTCTATTCAGTTGAGCTACGCAGCCATTTCCCTAGTTAAAGGGGTTGCAAATATACTTCAAAATCCTATTTTACCCAAGTAAAAAGCCTAAATAAGGGCTAGAACCTAATAATGCCATCTCACAAATGCCTCAATAGCAGCGTATTTGGTTAATCCTAGACTTGCATACACGTCGGCTGTGTTGGCGTTCCTAATTTCTGCTCTCTGCCAGAATTCCCTTGAATCGCTGCCCTGGAAAGGAACACTGTCTTTTTGTGACTGATGTATAAATATACCAAATCTCTTTTTCAATACTTGGTCGGGACTCATAGGTACAGCCATTTCAATTTCTGATACATCCCATTCTTGCCATGCGCCTTTATATAACCAAACCCAGCAATCCTTCACCCAAGTTTCTCCAGATGCTTTTAATCTGCGTAGGCTTTCAAATATAATTTCTAAGCATACTTTATGTGTACCATGTGGGTCGGCTAAATCTCCTGCACAATATACCTGATGAGGCTTTAATTCATTTAATAAATCCATGGTGATTCTTATATCTAAATCACTCATTGGTTTTTTATCAATAGTACCCGTCTCGTAAAAAGGTAAGTCTAAGAAATGGTAGTTCGTATCTTTTAAACCTACATATCTACAAGTGGCTTTGGCTTCACATCTTCTAATTAATCCTTTAATGGCTCTAATTTCTGCGGTATCCAAATGATTAGATTGCTTTTCGGCTAAAAATTTACGTGCATTAGTTAAAATTTCTTGACTCTTTTTATTATCTATGCCGAATAAGTCTTCAAATCCTACTGCAAAATCTAAGAAGCGTGTAACAAATTCATCGGTGACTGCAATATTACCAGAAGTTTGATACGCTACATGTACATCATGTCCTTGTTCATGCAAGCGCATAAAAGTTCCACCCATACTAATAATGTCATCATCGGGGTGGGGAGAGAAAATCAACACTTTCTTTGGATGTGGTGCACTGCGTTCTGGATGTGCTGGAATAACTGCATTGGGTTTGCCACCTGGCCATCCAGTAATGGAGTCACGCAACATATAAAATACTTGCAAGTTAATATCGTATACCGATTCTTTTAGTACCAATAAATCGGATAAACTATTCTCTTTATAATCGTCGGCTGTTAAACTAAGAATGGTCTTGCCTAATTTTAAGGCTAGGCTAATGACAGCACTCTTTATCATATTGGGTGTCCATTCGTTGGAACCTGTTAACCAGGGTGCTTTGTTTCTTGTTAACTCTGATGAAGCCAATTCATCTATGACAAATGTGCAATCGTCATGATTTTGTAAAACGCTTGCAGGAATTTGTTCAGTTACATCGCCTTCAATAGATTTAGCTACAATGGAAGCCTTATCGCCCCAAGCTAGTAAAACTATTTTTTTGGCCTTCATGATACTACTAATACCTACTGTAATAGCTAGTTTAGGCACTTTGTTTAAATCATTGAATTCATAGGTGTTTGCTATTCTGGTTTGTTGGTCTAAATGAATGACTCTAGTTTTTGAATGAAAGCTAGAGCCCGGCTCATTAAAACCAATATGTCCATTTTTACCAATGCCTAATATTTGCAAATCGATGCCGCCTATTTTTTCAATAGTTTGTTCGTAGCTGATGCAAGATTCTTTTAAATTTTCTTTTGTCCATTCTCCATTAGGTAGGTGAATGTTTTTAGGGTCAATATCTACTAAATCAAATAAGTGACGGTGCATAAAGCTCCAATAACTTTGGTAGGCCGATTTTTCAATAGGGTAGTATTCATCTAAATTAATGGTCACTACATTTTTAAAGCTAAGTCCTTCTTCTTTATGCAGTCTTACTAATTCTTTATACAATAAAATTGGAGTGGTGCCTGTAGCCATTCCTAAAACACAGGGTAGTTTTTTTGCTTGCTTCTCTTTAATGAGTGCAGCTATTTGAGCAGCTACAGCATTAGACCCTTCTGTTGAATTTTTGTAAATCTGAACCGGTACTTTTTCAAAAGATTCTAGCATAAAATTATTTTTAAATTAATCTACCTTGGTAATTTTTATCATATTAGTAGGTAAGTGTAATTGAACAGGGGTACTTCCTGTATTAACCACTATGTCATCTTTTTTGACAAAACCACTTTTCTTTAAAATTTGAATTTGGTCTTTGATAATACTATCTAAACTTTCTTCTTTATTATAGTAGAATGCCTTTACACCCCAGCTTAAACTTAATTGATTCATTAAGCTCTTTTCTTTCGTAAAAATAAATAAAGGCGATTTAGGTCTGAAACTACTTAACATAAAAGCTGTATAGCCACTTTGTGTCATACCTATTAATGCTTGTGCATTACTATCGTCCGATAACTGACAACCGCTATAACATAAGGCATCACTTACAAATGAAGGAGAATGGGGTTGTGGTTTTAAGTCTTCAGAACGGTTATATTTATAACCATGTTCTTCTACTTCATTGATAATTTTGCGCATGGTCTCAATCACTAAAACAGGAAACTGACCTGTAGCTGTTTCTCCGCTTAACATAACTGCATCCGCCCCTTCAATAACTGCATTGGCCACATCGGTAATTTCACTACGATTAGGTTTCACTCTATCAATCATGCTTTCCATCATTTGTGTGGCTACAATAACAGGCTTAGCACGGTGTATACATTTTCTAATGAGTTCTTTTTGAATCAAAGGAATTTTCTCTACTGGAAGCTCAACGCCTAAGTCGCCTCGGGCAATCATGATGGCATCGCTAGAAATGATAATGTCTCTGATATTCGTTAAAGCTTCAGGCATTTCAATTTTAGCTATAATTTTAGCCTTGCTCTTATGTTTCTCTAAGATGGCTCTTAGCATTTCAATATCGGCCACTCTTTTTACAAAGCTTAAGGCTACCCAGTCTAATTCTTCTTTAATAATAAATTGGGCATCTTCTAAATCTTTTTCTGTAAGTGCAGGTAAAGAAATTTTTGTATCAGGAAGATTAATTCCTTTTTTAGAAGAGATAATACCTCCTAAGGTTACTTTTACTTTTACATCACCATTTTTTTCTACACTATGAACTTTCACTTCTATCTTACCATCGTCAATCATAATTAAATTGTTCACTACCACATCGCCAGCAAGGTTAGGGTAGGATACATATATTTTCTCCATTGTACCAACACATTTCTCATTGGTGAAAGTTAATACATCTCCTTCTTTTACTTCTAAGCGGTTATTCTCAATTTCTCCTACTCTTAATTTAGGGCCTTGTAAATCGCCCAATATGGCAACAGTGCATCCTAATTCTTCGTTAATGCCTCTAATATTGTCAATAATTTTTTTCTTATCCTCGTGACTTCCATGAGAAAAATTTAATCTAAATACATTTACACCCGCAATCACTAAATTCTTTAATTGATCATAGGTTTCACAAGCTGGACCTACTGTGGCAACAATTTTAGTTCTGTGGTGGGGTAGCTTAAATTCGTTTTTACTCATTTTGATTCTGGGGTTATTTTACTTTGTTTATTTTTTTCTTTCTCTTTCTGTTTTCTTTCTTAAAGTTCCTAATGCTAATGATATATTCCTAACAAATAATATTTTCTAGTTTAGCTAGCTAATATTTTTACAATCCTCATCCATTCTTCAGAAATTTTTTGCTTTGCTTTTATTGCATTGTCAAGCGGTGTGTATTTCATTTTATTATCTACAATTCCCACCATAACATTGTGTGTGCCGTTGATTAAACATTCAACGGAATGGTAACCCATTCTGCTCGCAATTAAACGGTCTAAGCAACTAGGGGAGCCCCCTCTTTGAATATGACCTAAAATACAAACACGCACATCTGCATTGGGTAATTTTTCTTTAATATAATTTCCTACTTCTGTGCCACCGCCGAACTCATCTCCTTCGGCTACCACTATTAAGTTCACTAGTTTTTTTCTTTTCTCTTTCTCCGTTAAAGAAGCAATCATGGCTTCCATATCTGTTTTGGTTTCTGGAATTAATATATTCTCAGCACCTGTGGCAATACCACTATGAAGAGCAATATAACCAGCGTCACGTCCCATTACTTCTACAACGAATAAACGGTCATGTGCATCTGCGGTATCTCTAATTTTGTCAATGGCTTCTACTGCAGTATTTACGGCTGTATCGAATCCGATGGTAAAATCACTTCCTGCGATATCTTTATCAATAGTGCCTGGTATGCCTATACAAGGAATGTCAAATTCGTGACTAAATTTTTGTGCTCCTTTAAAACTTCCGTCACCACCAATTACCACCATTCCATTAATGCCTCTTTTCTTTAAATTCTCGTAAGCCATTTTTCTGCCTTCTGTTTCGAAGAATTGTGCGCTTCTGGCTGTTTTTAGAATGGTGCCACCTCTTTGAATAATATTTCCCACCGATTTTGATTCCATTTCGAAGATATCATCATCAATCATTCCATTATATCCCCTGGCTACTCCAAATACTTGTAGCCCATGATAAATACCCGTTCTAACCACGGCCCTGATGGCGGCATTCATACCGGGGGAGTCTCCACCAGACGTTAGAACTGCGATTTTACTTACTTTTTTAACAGACATAATTTTCAATTGATCATTAATGTATTGATTTACAATATCAAAACCAATACGATGTAAAAGAAACCGAGCTACAAATTTAATCAATTGAGCTCAATTTTCCATTCAATTTATGAACAGTTTTGTCATGCTAACGCCTGTTATTAATATCTAGGTATTAATATATAATGTATACCTAATCAAGGTATTGCAATACAATTCAGCTTCTAGAGCTGTATTATTTATTTATTAAATGTATTTCAGCCATCATACATCTTGTACTACCACCTCCTATAGCTTCAATGGTAGGGATAGATATGGGAAGAAGGGGGTTGTATTTTTCTAAGCTTTTGAGCTGTGCTGCATGGAGTGTTGAATAGGCTTGTTTAGACATGATTAAATGAGGTCTTTCTGCAATGTCAAATACTTGCAACATATTACCTGCAAAATGATTCAGTTGATCCTGGCTTATATCTATGACTTCTTTATTAGTTTGTAAAAAGCTATCCAGTAGCATTTGTTTTTCCAGTTCATTGGGAATACTGTCTAAACATATGACCACAAATTGATCCCCCATACACATCATTACATTGGTATGATAAATGGGTTGCGCTTTATCATCCACTGCTTTAAAGCTCATTGGTTTGAAATGCATTTTATCGCACCAGTAGGTAAAGGCCTCTTTATCTAATCTTTCAGATAAACAACCATAGGCTATTTTATTTTGGTGATCGAGTACCATACTGCCTGTACCTTCTAAAAATTTTCCTTCTTTTTCCAAGTCAGTTATATCAAGTATATTTTCAATTTTATAATTAGCTTGTAAAAATTCTATTACGCTTGATTTTCTTTCAGCTCTTCTATTTTCTGCATACATAGGATACAAGCAAAGCGTTCCGCCAGCGTGGGTGGAAATCCAATTATTGGGAAAAATGGAATCGGGGGTGGAAGGGTCTTTCGTGTCTTGAACCACCTTTACTTTAATTTGATGGCTGCGTAATAACTCCACCATAGCATCAAATTCTGCAATGGCTAGTTCATTGGCATTTTCAATATTGATATTGGATTGAAAAAAATTGTTTGTTGCCGTTTGCTGATTAAAATAAAATTGATAAGGGCGAACCATTAAAATTTCCATGTGCAATTTTTTTAAAATTAAATAGGCATTCTTTCTAATGGCATACTCATGCAATGAAAACCACCTCTCGCTCTAGATAATTCTGCAGAAGGCATGAGAATGATGGTATTTTGAATGCTGTTAGGACTTTTGATTCCTTTTTCAAAATCTATTAATAATTCCTTTACTCCAACCACTTCAAAACCATTGTTCTTAAAGGCTTCTACAGTTTTGTCGTTTCGGTCGTATCCAAGCACTACGCCTTCTTTTAAAGCAAGTACATTGCAGGAATCTGTCCATTGTTCTCTGGCATTGTAAGGGAATTCATTATTACCTGAATAAATAAATTGAGCCCCATTTTTACAACCAAAATCTTCTCTACTTATATCATCTAAAAGTTGCTCTAAGTCGTTGATAATACTGGGGCTATTTTGTTTCGCTCTTTCAAATTTCCAAATAGTCACCGATTCTTTTTGGGTATCCTTGAAATATTGGCTTATTTGATTATTTTGTTTGTCTTGCAAGCCCTCTTTTGAAAAATTACCTAAGATAACCCAGGTATCTTTTTTGACCTGCGTAAAGATGGTATCAATATGCATGTAGTCTCTTTTCTTAGGAATTTTGACAATGCTTATTTTATCCACCAATGCTTTGCTAAATAAAATTTCTGTGAGTTGAATGGCCGCGCTCATACTTGTTCTTTCACTTACGCCAATAATTACATGCTGTGGGGATATCATCATTATATCACCACCCTCTAAGGTTACTTTCTCCTCATTCTCTTTTTCGTTTAAAAGTGTAATGGGATCTTTTTGAGAAAGTTCAATAATATTAGAACTACTGTTTTTAAATAAAGGGTGATAATGAAATAAATATTTGGCAAATAGGGCTTCTCTTTTTCTAGCGAGTTTGGCTGGCATATTTAAAACCAAATGATCCTTGATCACAATACCAATATCTCTTGTAAAAATAAAATTAGGAATAGGTGGAAAGATCAGTTCATTTTGGATATCGACACCCGATAAAAAAGTAGAAGCGAGTTTAGTAGAAGTATATTTTTTTAAATCTTCTTGTAGTTGATAGCTGCAGCCCTCAATCGCAGCCACCGCTGCTATAAGTTGATTTTTAATATTCACATCATTTAAAATACTCGCTAATAGCCATTCTAATTCTAGTACTTTTTCAGAAGCGTGAAACTGGGGATGTCCTGGTTTGTAAAAGGCACGATCGTTTTTAGGATCGTCAATGAATGTCATTCCTGGCTTCATTTTTTCAGGGTCTAAAAAATAAAGTAGAAGTTTGGTATAATAATCATATTCGTTTTCGCGAATACTTTTTAAATGAACAATGTCTTCAAATAGCCAATCCTGAGCTTTAGAGGGTATTACTTTGCCTAGGCCTTTGTCGGGGCTGTGAACAAGTAATCTTTTAAGTTCGCCAATTTCTGAATGAACAGATAATATATTTTCTTGCATAAGAATAATTATTAAAATAAATTTAACCCTTTTTATTTGCTTTCCAATATCAATAAATCGTTAAAAGCAATTTCGTGTTCCTTGTTCATAGACCTAATTAATGCATTTTTATCCTGGTAACTTTTTTCTATGACATGCATTTTGGCAGGGTCTGTATAAATAGCAGGGTTAGCCATTTCTAATTCAATAGCTGCCTTTTCTGTATGTAAGGTTTCAATATTATGCTCAATTTGCGAGATAACTTTTTGTAATTTTTGAATTTGCTTTTGTAAATCCTTGTCAATCGCTTGAGGTTTCACTTCTGCAACGACTGCAGCTTCTTGTTTGCCTTGCTTGCGCGTATCTTTAGAACCATTTTTAGCAGGTTCTGCTGATTGTGCTTTTTGTTTAGCCATTCTTTCTTTCCACTCTAGCCATTCTTTATAATCGCCTTTGAATTCAATAATTTTTTCATCTTCAATTTCCCAAATTTTATTAGCAGTCTTTGAAATAAAATAACGATCGTGACTTACTAAAATAATGGTGCCATCATATTTAGTAAGGGCTTCTGCTAATAATTCAACGGTTACCATATCTAAGTGGTTAGTAGGCTCATCTAGCATTAAAAAATTGGCCTTACTAATAATAGTTTTAGTAAGGGCAACTCTTGCTTTTTCTCCTCCACTTAATACTTTAATTTTTTTATCAATTTCATCTCCCCCAAATAAGAAACATCCTAATAAAGCGCGCAGTTCTAATTCAGTATTTTTCGTGCCACATTCTTGCACTTCCTTTAAAATAGTATTGTTTAAGTTTAAAGACTCTAATTGGTGTTGTGCATAAAAACTCTCTTCTACATTATGGCCCCAAACTCTTTCTCCATCAAACTTTTCCATACCTGCCACAATTCTAAGTAGGGTAGACTTTCCTTTTCCATTGGCACCAATCAATGCAATTTTATCACCTCTTTCAATTTCCGCGAAGGCATTGTCTAAAATTTGAACATTGGGAAAACTCTTGCCTACACCTTTTAAGTCTACTAGTACTTTACCTGGTGTTTTATCTACCGCAAAATTGATTCTAATATTAGGCCTCTCAATTTTAACATCTTCAATCACATCTAATTTATCTAATCGCTTTTGAATAGACTGTGCCTGCGCTGCTTTAGAAGCCTTGGCTTTAAATCTTTCAATAAACTTTTCTTGTTGCTTGATATAATCTTGTTGATTCTCAAAAGCGCGTTGTTGTATTTCTACTCTTTGTTCTTTTTCAATTTCGTAATGCTCGTAATCGCCGGTGTAAAAATGTAATTGTTGTTGATACACTTCTACAATTTTATTCACCATTTTATTTAAGAAATATTTATCGTGACTTACAATGACCACACTCCCTTTATAGTGCAATAAATATTTCTCTAACCATTCGATACTCGGTAAGTCTAAGTGGTTGGTAGGCTCATCTAATAATAATACATCGGGTTGTTGTAAAATCATTTTAGCAAGTAGTACACGCATCCTCCAACCTCCACTAAATTCTTTATAGGGGCGTGATAAGTCTTTAATAGCAAAACCTAGTCCATGTAAAACTTCTTCTGCTTTATGGTTAATATTATAGCCATCTAGTAAATCAATTTCGTGTAAGGCATCGGTGTATTTAATGAGTAAATCATTGTCCTCTGAATTCGCTTCTAATTCTTTGCCCAATTGTTCAATTTCTTTTTCCAATTCACGCACTCTTTCAAAAGCGCCTAGGGCCACTTCGGTAATAGATTCGTTGGTGTCAAAACTTAATAAGTCCTGGTGTAAATAACCAATGGTGGTGTCTCTTCCTTTTTCAACAGTACCTTTGCTGGGGGTGAGTTGCCCAACCAAAATTTTCAATAAAGTAGACTTTCCCGTACCATTATATCCAATTAAACCGATACGTTCTCCTGGTTGGATGGACCAATTCGCCTCACTCACAATTACTCTTGCCCCAAACTCAAACGTCACATTCTGTAAACCTATTAGCATATTTTTTCAATTCAGACCGCAAAGTTAGCAAGTTGGACAATCTAATTATGCATAAATTTGGAAAAAGATTCTATGAAGCCCTATTTCTTTATCCTTTTTACCTTTTTAATGTTGGCTTGCGCTAGTCCCGAAGACCCTGCTATAGATAAACAACCATGGGCCTTTAGCCCTCAAAATAACCAAGGAAACTTTGACAAAGCCCTGATGCCATTATTAAATAGTTACCTAGAGTTATTAAAAGGGGTAGCGGCAGGCGATACCGCCTATATTTTCAATGCCACAAAAACACTTATCCAGTTAACTGATTCATTCCCTGCAGCTGTCATTAGTTTTAAAGATAGTTTATTGCAAGAGCAAGCTAAACAATCACTCAATAATATCAATGCAGAATTACAAGGCCTCCTAGCTGAACAAAGTTTGCCCGCTTTAAATATGGCCACGCATATGGTATCTATTCAGTTTTTGAATTTACTGGCCACAGTGGGCTATCATGAAAAGAATATTTATATATTCAATGTGCAGGATGAAAAACTAGAAGATGGAATGATTTGGTTTGGATGGAATAAGACAAGTAATGATCCGTATCATTCAAACAGAAAAGGCGAAATAGTGGCGCAGCAATTATTACAAGAATAAGGCTATTGGCTTGGTTTTTTTTGCTCAAAAATTATCATGGCATTTACACTTAATGTAGAGGTAATATAAATTTCTTGTCTACTGGTTCCATCTTTAACCACCATGAGTGCAGTATTGGGAGGTACCGTACCTAAATTATGTGCCACAATAATAATTTCATGACGGTTATTGTCTTTATTGAAATTGACCTCAAAATGAGTAGCCTTGTAGCTTAGTCTTTTATTTTCTAGCAATAAAATTTTATTATCAAAAACCATAATGGTATCGTTGTCAATAGTACCATTATCGTATAAGTCAATGCTAATGGATGGGCTATTAACAATGACTTGTTTTACTAATTTATTTTCTCTACCTACTAAAACCCAAGGAAGTATTTGCCCAGAAGACTTAGTGGCATTAGTTTTTGGGCTAGTGCTGATTTCATTAACAGTTGGAGCTTTAGTATTTTCTTCTAAAGCATTCACTGCATTGGTTGGTGCAGTAGCTGTTTGAATTGAAGTATTCGTAGCATTTGAATTAATAGTACTTACTTGTGTAGCGTTAGACTTTGTTGCGGAACTTGATTTTGTGTTAGCACTTGGTTTTGTTGTATTAGTTAATTTAGAAGTATTAGTCTGATTGGTCTTAGTAAGTACTTGTTTTACTTCTGCGATTCCTTTAGCAGGCTTAGTTTTATTTTCTTTGGCTATTATTTTATTTGCAGTAGCAGTTTTAGGATCTGTTGTTTTAATACCAAATTCTTTTACAATAGGGCCGTCTTTTTCTAAATATACTTTTCCTCCACCACAATCTTTTCCTGAGATTTCATTAGTAGCGGTATAAGTACCTTCTAAAATTTCATATCCTCTCACTACTCGGTAGTTCAAAAAATTGGACATTAAACAGGCTTCAAAATTCCCAACTAATTTCTTTTTGTCAAAACGGGTTTCTATAATACTTACTAGCTGCGTATTTTCTGAATGTATTCCAGTAGCCATTGCATTGGCTGTAAAATTATTGGATATTTTAGAATAGGTACTGGCCGTTAGGGTATGGTCTGGGTTTTCTTTAATAATAATTTCATAGGTAACAATTTTACCATCCAGGTCACTACTAGGTGTAAAATACCCTCTCCATTTCCCAGTAAGGTCTTGGCCCATAACGAGGGTGGGTATGCTAAAAGCGAGTAATAAATAAACAAGGCGGCGCATATTACAAAGCTATGTATAAAATATGAACCGCATTTGTTACCTTTGCGGACATATATTATAGTTAAAAAACATGGTTCAAATTCAATTTCCAGACGGCGCGGTTAGATCCTACGAAAAAGGGATTACTGCATTAGGTATTGCTAAATCCATCAGTGAAGGATTGGCAAAAAAAGTATTAGCAGCTTCAGTAAATGGAGAGGTATATGATGCTACACGCGCTATTAACGAAGACGCGGCCTTAAAATTATTAACCTGGGATGATGCCGATGGTAAAAATACCTTCTGGCATTCTTCTGCGCATTTATTAGCAGAGGCCGTAGAAATGCAATTTCCTGGGGCTAAATTTTGGGTAGGACCCGCACTAGAGAAAGGCTTTTATTACGATATCGATTTAGGAGATAAAACAATTAAGGAAGAAGATGTTTTGTTGCTTGAAAAAAAGATGAATGAATTAGCCAAGCAAGCCAACGCCTACATTCGTAAAGAAATGTCTAAGGCAGAAGCAACTGCTTATTTCACAGAAAAGAAAGATGAATACAAATTAGATTTATTGTCGGGCTTAGAGGATGGCAGTATTACCTTTTATTCACAAGGTGCTTTTACCGATTTATGTCGTGGACCACATATTCCAAATACTTCTTTTATTAAAGCTATCAAAATTACCAATATCGCAGGAGCGTTTTGGAAAGGGGATGAAAAAAATAAAATGTTGACAAGGGTATATGGAATTACTTTCCCGAATCAAAAAGAATTAGATGAATATTTATTGCTTTTAGAAGAAGCTAAAAAAAGAGATCACCGTAAACTAGGAAAAGAATTAGGTATTTATACTATGGATGACGATGTAGGACCGGGTCTTCCTTTATGGATGCCAAACGGAACTATTATTATTGAGGAATTAGAAAATTTAGCCAAACAAACAGAAGAGGACGCAGGCTATAAGCGAGTAGTGACGCCACATATAGCGAAAGAGAGCATGTATATTAAGAGTGGTCACTTACCTTATTATGAAGATAGTATGTTCCCTCCGATGGAATTAGATGGCACTAAATATTATTTAAAAGCAATGAACTGTCCGCATCATCATAAAATTTTTGATGCAGAACCTAAGAGCTATAAAGACATGCCACTTCGTTTAGCGGAGTATGGGACTTGTTATAGATATGAACAAAGTGGAGAATTGTTTGGACTTATGCGTGTGCGTTGTTTGCATATGAACGATGCGCATATTTATTGCACCAAAGAACAATTTGCACAAGAGTTCAGAGCGGTGAATGAAATGTATTTAAAGTATTTCAAAATTTTCGGCATTGAAAAATACGTGATGCGTTTAAGTTTACATGATCCCAAAAAACTAGGGCAGAAATATATTAACGAACCTGAACTTTGGTTAGAAACTGAAGCTATGGTGCGCGCTGTATTAATTGAAACAGGCACCCCTTTTGTAGAAGTACAAGACGAAGGTGCTTTTTACGGACCAAAAATTGACGTGCAAATTTGGAGTATCATTGGAAGAGAATTTACATTAGCTACCAATCAAGTCGATTTTGCGCAAGGAAAAAGATTCAATTTAAATTTCACCAATAAAGACAACGAACCTGAAACGCCATTGATTATTCACCGCGCGCCTTTAGGAACGCATGAGCGTTTTATTGGATTTTTATTGGAGCATTATGCAGGTAAGTTTCCTGTATGGTTAGCGCCATTGCAAGTGAAAATTTTACCTATTAGCGATAAGTTTATGCCTTATGCCGAGCAGGTGTTTGCAGCATTTAAAAAAGCAGGGGTGAGGGTGTCGATTGATGACAGAAATGAAAAAATTGGAAAGAAGATTAGAGATACTGAAATCATGAAAGTGCCTTATATGCTGGTGATTGGTGAGAAAGAAGTGGCTGAAAATAAATTATCTGTTAGACGTCAAGGAAAAGGTGATTTGGGTATGTTAGACAAAGATTTATTCCTAAATCAGGTACAAGAAGAAATCAAAGAAAGATTAGCGCCTATATCATAACAAAGACTATCTTTACAAAACTTAATAAACGTTTAATTACTTAATGGCATTACCGAACAGAGGACCCAGATTTAACCCAAGGTTTCAAAGACAACAAGAACCAGAGCATCGAATTAATGATCGTATTCGAGTTCCACAAATCAGATTAGTTGGAGACAACATTACAGTGGGTGTTTATAATACTCAAGATGCGCTGAAAATAGCTGCGGACCAAGGTTTGGACCTAGTGGAGATTTCTCCAACTGCCGATCCCCCAGTTTGTAAAGTCATTGATTATAAGAAATTCCTTTACGAGAAAAAGCGTAAGGAAAAAGAGATGAAGGCGAACTCTAAACAATCTGAGATTAAAGAGATTCGATTTACGCCAGGTACCGATGACCACGATTTTGATTTTAAGGCAAAACACGCTGAGAAATTTTTACAAGACGGCAATAAGGTAAAAGCCTATGTTCAATTTAAAGGTCGTGCGATCATGTTTCAGGACAGAGGTCAGTTACTTTTATTGAAATTTGCAGAGCGTTTAGCCGAGGCTGGGACTTTGGAAAGTATGCCTAAATTAGAAGGTAAAAGAATGTTTGCCATTTTCCAACCTAAAGCAGGTGGGAAGAAGAAGCCTACATCTTAATAAACCATTGATTTTCAACCTTTTTATACAATGAGTCATCCCCAACCATGGAATGGCTCATTTTTTTTGCTATCTCGCTATTTGCACGTACCTTCGCCATCCATTTCCCACAAGGCTCAACAAGTGCACTGCCTGAGCAGCGCCGCCAGTAGGGAGTAATCGTAAAGATTATATAATGCCAAAAGTTAAAACTAACTCGAGCGCGAAAAAGCGTTTCAAAGTTACCGGAACCGGTGAAATCACCTTCCAAAAAGCCTTCAAAAGACACATTCTTACCAAAAAATCTACAAAGCGCAAAAGAGCGATGAGAAAAAAAGGACTTGTTGGGTCAACTAACAAAGACTTCGTTCTACGTCTATTAAGATTAAAAGGATAATTTAAAAGAATAGTCAAACACTTAACCAGACTTAGGTTTATTTAAACAAAATTCAATTCACCGGATCCAATCATCAACTTGATAAGTAGGATTCAAAAAAATATTAATTATGCCACGTTCAAAAAATGCCGTTGCATCGAGAGCAAGAAGAAAAAAGATATTCGAACAAGCGAAAGGTTTTTATGGTAAACGTAAAAACGTTTATACCGTTGCCAAAAACGTATTAGAGAAAGGTTTAACTTATGCCTATGTAGGTCGTAAGTTGAAAAAGCGTGAGTACCGTACTTTATGGATTGCGCGTATTAATGCAGCAGTGCGTGAAGAAGGGCTTACTTACAGCCAATTCATTAACCTTTTAGCAAAGAAAGGATCTGATTTAAACCGTAAGGTTTTAGCAGACTTAGCAATGAACGAGCCAGCAAGCT
>Ga0208787_1000008_pt1 | contig 97765 bp, 96 predicted proteins | sample Wag4_2014_7_11_FD_187362 | JGI IMG/M metagenome (GOLD analysis project Ga0208787, IMG submission 187362) | Fresh water microbial communities from Ohio, USA - Utica-2 Time Series HT 2014_7_11 (SPAdes) (version 2) | ecosystem: Environmental > Aquatic > Freshwater > Water tank | place: USA: Ohio...
GGCGGGGGTGGAGGTGGAGGCCCTGCGCTTCGCCTTCCCGGTGGTGATGGAGGGCACGCTCGCCGCCGGCGCCGAGCTGCGCATCGAGATCGAGCCGGCCGAATGCCACTGCGCCGTGTGCGCGGCCCCCTTCCCCGCCCCGCAGGGGTGCTGCGACTGTCCCCGCTGCGGCACCATCAGCCGACGGCTGCTGCGCGGCCGCGACCTGCGCCTGCTCTCTCTGGAGGTGGAGGGAGGGCCGTTGTCCTGAAACCCCGGCCATGGAAAATCGGACTCTGTGGGGGCTGGACGATGAAAGTCACGGTTGAGTTGTCAGATCAGGAGATGGCGGAAGTCCTGGAGTTCACCGGGGAGCGCAAGAAGGGGCCCGCCATCCGGCGCCTGATGGCGGAGGCACTGCAGCAGCGCCGCAGGGCCCGCATTGCCGAACGCTTTGTCAGTGGCGCGTGGGGGGTGGACCTGGGGGGCTTTGAGGAGGAGCGGCAGCGGGACCACCAGCGGGATGCGGCCCTCGCACCATGAAGCTGCAGCGTTCCGCCCGCCCCCAGGAGGCCAGGTTGCTGGAGGCCCAGTTCGCCACTTTGCCCTGTCTGTCCACGCCAGCGGACGTGTGGCAGCGGGCCACGGCTCTGGGTCAGGCCTGCCGGGCGGCTTGAGCGTCTTGTCTGAGCCAGGCTGCCAGGGGCAGCTGCCGTTCCTAGCTTGAACGTGGCCCCCACTCGTGCCGCCATGTGCCGCGACTGCGCCTGCGGACAACCGGCCGTTGAGCTCCCGCCTGAGCCGCCAGCTTCCACCCGCACCCTGCCGCTGCACAGCGCCCTGCTGCACCGCAACGACGCCGGCGCCGCCAAGCTCCGCGAGCGTTTCGCGGCCGCTGGCGTGCTGGCGGTGAACCTGCTCTCCTCCCCCGGCTCCGGCAAAACCGCCCTGCTGGAGGCCCTGGCCCGGCGCCTGGCGGCGGGTGGCGGCGACCGGGAGCGCCTGGCGGTGATCGTGGGCGATCTGGCCACCGACAACGACGCCCGCCGCCTCCAGGCCGCCGGCCTGCGTGCCGCCACGATCACCACCGGCCAGGCCTGCCACCTGGAGGCGGCGATGGTGGCCGAGGGGCTGCACCGCCTGGAGCACCAGGGCGTGGTGCTGGAGCAGCTGGAGCTGCTGGTGATCGAGAACGTGGGCAACCTGGTGTGCCCCGGCGCCTACGACCTGGGCGAGGGCCTGCGGGTGGTGCTGGTGTCCACCACCGAGGGCGAGGACAAGCCGCTCAAGTACGCGCCGATCTTCCACGGCGCCGATCTGGTGCTGATCACCAAGATCGACCTGGCCGAGGCGGTGGACTTCGATCGCGCCGCCGCCCACGCCGCCATCGCCCGCGTCGCCCCCCACGCCCGCGTGCTGGAGACCTCGGCCCGCAGCGGTGCGGGCCTCGACGCCCTGCTCGCCGCCCTCGGGCTGGCCATCGCTCCCGCCGAAGCTCCCTTCAGTTCCGCCTACCCCGCTGCTGCCCGTCCCGCCGGCGCCCCTGCCCTGGTGCCATGAGCCCTGAGGCCCGCCTGCGCCTGCTCTGCCGCGGCGTGGTGCAGGGGGTGGGCTTCCGGCCGCTGGTGCACCGCCTGGCCAGGGAGCTGGAGCTGGTGGGAGAGGTGGAGAACGTCGCCGGCGCCGTGCGGCTGGAGTTGCAGGGGGAGCGCCGCTCGCTGGAGCGGCTGGTGCGGCGGTTGCCCGCGGCGTTGCAGCCCCCCGGCGCCCTGGAGCCACTGGAGCCCGAGTGGCTCCCGCCCCTTGTTCCGGCGCCGGCTGGCCTGCGCATCGCCGCAGCAGCAGGCCAGCCCCTGGGCTCCGGCCTGTTTGCCCCGTCCCTCGCCGCCGATCTGGCCCCCTGCCTCGCCTGCCGCGCCGAGCTGGCCGATCCCGCCAACCGCCGTCACCGCTATCCCTTCATCAGCTGCAGCCGCTGCGGGCCCCGCTATTCGATCGCCACCGCCGAGCCCTACGCCCGCGCCCACACCACCCTGGCCGCCTTTCCGCTCTGCCCGGTCTGCCAGCGGGAGTTCGACGACCCCACTGATCGCCGCTTCCACGCCGAGACGATCGGCTGCCCGGCCTGCGGGCCCCAGCTACGGCTGCTGGCCCCCGATGGCGCGGCGCTGGCGGGCGATCCCCTGCAGGCGGCCGCAGCGTTGCTGCAGCGCGGTGGCATCCTGGCCCTGCAGGGGGTGGGCGGCTTCCAGCTGCTGGTGGATGCCACCAACGCCGCGGCGGTGGCCAGGCTGCGCCAGCGCAAGCGCCGGCCCCACAAGCCCTTTGCCCTGCAGGTGGCCGACCTGGCCCAGCTGGCTGGCCAGGTGCGGATCACGCCTGAGGAGCGCCGCCAGCTGGAGGGCCCGGCGGCGCCGATCGTGCTGCTACACCGCAAACCCTCTGCCCTCGCCGCTGCCGCTGCCGTTCCGATTGCCGCCGGTGTGGCCCCCGGCAGCCCCTGCCTGGGGGTGATGCTGCCGGCCTCGCCCCTGCACCTGCTGCTGGCGGCGGCGGTGGGCCGGCCCCTGGTGGCCACCAGCGGCAACCCCAGCGGTGAACCCCTGTGCACCGATCCCCTCGAAGCCCTGCAGCGGCTGGGGGGCATCGCCGATGCCTTGCTGGTGCACAACCGGCCGATCGCCCGCCCCCTCGACGACTCCCTGCTGCAGCTGATCGACGGCCGCCCTGCCCTGCTGCGCCGCGCCCGCGGCTACGCCCCGGCCGCCCTGGAACTGCCGCGTCCGCCGGCCGCCGATCGGACCGCGGGTCAGGTTGTCCTGGCCCTCGGCGGCGATCTCAAGGCGGCGCCGGCCCTGGCCTGGGGCGGCCGGGTGTGGCTGGCGCCCTACCAGGGCGATCTGGCCTCCCCGGCGGTGCAGCAGCGCATCCAGGACGGTCTGAAGGCACTGCTGGAGCGCCACCTGCGGGAGAACCCCCCGGGCCAGGGCCCGCCCCCCGGCGCCTGCAGCGGGCCCTGGCTGGTGGCCGATGGCCACCCCGGCTACGCGAGTGTGCAGCTGGCCGAGCACCTGGCGACGCGGAACCGGCTACCCCTGCTGCGCGTGCAGCACCACCACGCCCATGGCCTGGCGGTGGCGGCCGAGCACGGCCTCACGGGGCCGCTGCTGGTGTGGGCGGCCGATGGCCTGGGCTATGGCCCCGCCGAGCCAGCGGCGGGCGGCCACCAGCTCTGGGGCGGCGAACTGCTTTGGCTGGAGCGGGCCGAGGCGCCGGTTGCCGCCTGCGGTGCGCTGGCGATCGAGCGGCTGGCCTGCCTGCGGCCCTGGCCCCTGCCCGGCGGCGAGCGGGCGATGGCCGAACCCCGGCGGGTGGCCCTGGGGCTGCTGGCCGAGGCCGGCTGGCTGGAGCACCCGGGGGCTACCGCCTGCCGGGCCGCCTTCGCGCCCGATGAGCTGCCGCTGCTGCACCAGGCCCTCGCCTCCGGCTGCAACGCCCCGCGCACCTCGGCCCTGGGGCGGCTGTTCGACGGGGCCGCCAGCCTGCTGGATCTGGTGCAGGAGCTCAGCTACGAGGGGCAGGCAGGTTTGCTGCTGGAGGGTCTGGCCCGCCAGGCGCCGGCGGCGGATCCCCTGGCGATCGCAGCGCCTGCAGCGCCAGCTGCTGCGGGCCTTCCCCTGGGCTGGCTCGACTGGACGCCGCTGCTGGCGGCCCTGTTGGAGGGGGTGGCGGCGGGCCGCCCGCCGGCCCGGCTGGCGGCCGCCTGGCACCGCCAGCTCTGTGACGCTCTGGTGGCCCTGGCCCTGCGGGCGGCCCGCGAGCGCGGTTGCGCCCAGGTGGCCCTGGCGGGCGGCTGCTTCCAGAACGCCCTGCTGCTGGAGTGCTGCATCGCCGGCCTGCGGGCGGCCGGGCTGGCCGTGTTCTGGAACGCGCATGTGCCGTGTAACGACGGCGGCCTGGCCCTGGGCCAACTGTGGGCAGCCCTGCACGCCGGCTCTTCGTTGCGAGTCCGACCGCCGAAGCCTGAGACGGGATAGGCCATCCTGTCTTTGAACAGCACGCCCCGATGCCGGTCAGAAAAAGGCGGTTCGAGGTCGCGAGCTATCGATACCCAAAGGACCAGCAGGGCGGTGAACTGAGGGTGGTGCCTCCAAGACAGAGTGGCTGAGGCGACAGGGGCCGATCCTGGCCACTCAGTGGTCAGAAAAGAAAGTGGCTTGTGCCCATTGACCGCTGCTTCGTGCGTGACAGGTTTTTGTTAGTTTTAGAGTAGGTTCTTAGAATGCATGAATAATCTTTCCCTAGCCTCTTTCTTGCGGCCTCTAGGCTTGGCTATAGCGCCTTTGTTGCTCTCCGTTCCCTTGCCTGCTCTGGCGCTGGGGCTTCATGCAAAGGTTTCAGTAACTATTGATGGCCAGGATTATACAGTCACCTCTGGAAACTTCTCATTCGATAGCAATTCCAGCATGTTTGCCACCCCGCCCACCGGCAGCATGCCGTGGTGGCAAAGTGAATCACTGGCCATTGCTTTTGCCAGCGCCGTCGGCACCAGCCTCGGACTGCCCAATCAAAACCCAGGCAATGGTGTGTTCGAAGGCCCTACGTTTGCCTACGGCATAGGGAGTTTTGGTCTTGGCTCCTTCGGCGTTGATGTCATGAATTTTGTTCCTCTTGCCGCTAATTGTTGTGTTGTGACCAGGGGCCAGTTCTTTTCCTCTGTCTCCAATTACGCATTCGTCACCACCCAGGCTCCGCTTGAAGTTCCTGGCCCTCTGCCAATCCTTGGCGCCACCTTCGCCTTCGGTTTGAGTCGTCAGCTTCGCCGCCGCATTCGCTCCTGAGCTGGCTCCAGGGGGTGTGCTGATATCCCTCCACCAACTCTGTCTGATTTGCTGTCGGAAACAGGAGTGATGCTGGCTTGACTCTGGCTCCGAAAGATGCCAATCCCGATGGCCTGTAGCTCAGTGGAGCCTTTGCTTCTAGTCAGACACGTTCGCCAGGCAGCAGATTCTGCGGAGCGTGCTGATCAATCACGGCGCGCTGCGATCAGGACGGGGGATAGGGCAGCCCCGGCTCAGGATCATCCGGTTGTGCCTTCCTGCCATCGACCGGAGACAGCTCCCCCTCCCATCCCCGAGCTGGAGAAGGCTGCAGGTGTGAGCCCGGCGGCAGCCCTGCGATGGACTGAACAGCCGTGCCGCTTTGCCGGCCAATTGTCCAGCCCTATAACGAATGTGACCGGCTTCCCCCCGCCATGTGCCTCGCCACCCCTGGGGTGATCCTGGCGATCACCACGGCAGGTCCCGCCGAGGCCGCCACCCCCCACGCCGCCCCTCTCACCGGCCAAGACTCCCTCTGGCGCAGTGCCGAGGTGGATTTCGGCGGCGTGCGCCAGCAGGTGAGCCTGGCCTGCCTGCCTGAAGCCCGGGTGGGGGACCGGGTGCTGGTGCATGTGGGCGTCGCCCTGAGCCTGGTGCACGAGGCCGACCAGGAGCACGACCCCCGCCGCCCCTTGCCCTCCACCGCAAGGCTGGAGCCCTGCTGATGACCGCCACCCTCTCCAGACCGGCCGGCCCTTCAGCGTCCGCCGGAGGTGCCACCACGATCACCGTGGATGGCAACGAGGCGGTCGCCCGGGTGGCTTACCGCCTCAACGAGGTGATCGCCATCTACCCGATCACGCCCGCCTCACCGATGGGCGAGTGGGCAGACGCCTGGGCTGCCGAGGGGCGGCCCAACCTCTGGGGCTCGGTGCCGGCGGTGGTGGAATTGCAGAGCGAGGCGGGGGCCGCCGGCACGGTGCACGGCGCCCTGCAGGCCGGGGCGCTCACCACCACCTTCACGGCCAGCCAGGGGCTGCTGCTGATGATCCCCAACCTCTACAAGTGGGCCGGGGAACTCACGCCGGTGGTGCTGCACGTGGCGGCCCGCTCCCTGGCGGCCCAGGGCCTGTCGATCTTCGGGGACCACAGCGACCTGATGGCCACCCGCGGCACGGGCTGCGCCGTGCTCATGTCCGCCTCGGTGCAGGAGGCGGCCGATTTCGCTGCCATCGCCACCCGCGCCAGCCTGCGCAGTCGCCTGCCCTTCCTGCACGGCTTCGATGGCTTCCGCACCTCCCACGAGATCCAGAAGCTGGAGCCGATCCGTGATGCCCTGCTGCGGGAGTTGATCCCGGCGGCGGAGATCAGCGCCCACCGGGCCCGTGCCCTCAGCCCCAACCGGCCGGTGATCCGCGGCACTGCCCAGAACCCGGACGTGTACTTCCAGGCGCGGGAGTCGGTGAACCGCTTCTACGACGACGCCCCCGGCTATGTGCTGGAGGCGATGGAGCGCTTCGCCGCCCTCAGCGGCCGCGCCTACCGGCCCTACGAGTATCTGGGCCCCGCCGATGCCGATCGGGTGGTGGTGCTGATGGGCTCGGCCTGCGAAACCGCGGCCGACACGGTGGAGCGTCTCCACCACGACGGCGAGCGGGTGGGGCTGCTGAAGGTGCGCCTGCTGCGGCCGTTCTCGGCCCGGATGCTGGTGGAGGCCCTGCCGGCCAGCACCCGGGCGATCGCCGTGCTCGATCGCTGCAAGGACCCCGGCGCCAGCGGCGAACCCCTCTACCTCGACGTGGTGGCCGCCGTCACCGAGCAGTGGGTGGCGGTGCACGGGGCCGGCGCAGGTGGGGCCCTGCCGCAGGTGCTGGGCGGGCGCTACGGGCTGTCGTCGAAGGAGTTCACGCCGGCGATGGTGAAGGCGGTGCTCGATCACCTCAAGCCGCTGCTGGCAGGCGATGGGCTGGCCCCGGCTGATCCGGCAGTGCCCGAGCCCTTCAACCACTTCACGGTCGGCATCAACGACGACCTCACCCACCGCTCCCTGCCCCTCGATCCGGCGTTCGTGATCGAGGACCCGGACTCGGTGCGGGCGGTGTTCTACGGCCTGGGCTCCGACGGCACGGTGGGGGCGAACAAGGCGGCGATCAAGATCATCGGCGAGGGCACCAACCTGTTCGCCCAGGGCTATTTCGTCTACGACTCGAAGAAATCGGGTTCGGTCACGGTGTCGCACCTGCGCTTCGGGCCGCGGCCGATCCGCGCCACTTACCTGATCCAGCGGCCCAGCTTCGTGGCCTGCCACCAGTGGGATTTCGTGGAGCGCTTCGACCTGCTGGCCGGCATCGAGCCGGGCGGGGTGTTCCTGCTCAACAGTCCCCACGGCCCGGCAGGCAGCTGGGCCCGCCTGCCCGAGCGCCTGCGCCAGGCGATCCGCAGCCACACCCTGCGGGTGTTCGTGATCAACGCCACCGCGGTGGCGCGCGAGGCCGGTATGGGGCCCCACATCAACACGGTGATGCAGGCCTGCTTCTTCGCCGTGAGTGGCGTGTTGCCGCGGGAGGAGGCGATCGCGCGGATCCGTGCCTCGATTCACAAGACCTACGGCCGCAAGGGCGAGGCGGTGGTGGCCCGCAACTTGGCCGCCCTCGACGCCAGCCTCGACCATCTGGAGCCGCTCCACTGGCAGCAGCTGGATGCCGTGGGCATGGCCGCCAGCGCAGACCAGTCGGCCGTTCCCTCCCTGGCCGACCGGCTGGCGGCGGCCCCGGCCTTCGTGCGCGAGGTGATCGCGCCGATGATCGAGCGCCGCGGCGACGACCTGCCGGTGAGCGCCCTGCCCTGCGACGGCACCTGGCCGGTGGGCACCTCCCAGTGGGAGAAGCGCAACATCGCCGACGCGGTGCCGGTGTGGGAGAGCGACCTGTGCGTGCAGTGCGGCAAGTGCGTGATGGTGTGCCCCCATGCGGTGATCCGCGCCAAGGTGGCCGAGCCTGAGGCCTTTGCCGCCGCCCCCGAGGGCTTCCGCACCGCCCCCGCCCGCGACCACGCCTTCGCCGGGCAGACCTTCACCATCCAGGTGGCCGCCGAAGACTGCACCGGCTGCGCCCTGTGCGTGGAGGTGTGTCCGGCCCGCGACCGCTGCGAGCCCAAGCGCAAGGCGATCAACATGGCGCCGCAGCGGCCGTTGCGTGAGCAGGCCCGCGGCAACTGGGACTTCTTCCTGCAGCTGCCCGAGGTGCCCCGCGCCGAGCTCAACCTGCACAAGATCGGCCAGCAGCAGCTGCAGCAGCCGCTGTTCGAGTTCTCCGGCGCCTGCGGTGGCTGCGGCGAAACGCCCTACCTCAAGCTCGCCTCCCAGCTGTTCGGCGATCGCATGCTGATCGCCAACGCCACCGGCTGCAGTTCGATCTACGGCGGCAACCTGCCCACCACCCCCTGGACGGTGAACGCCGAGGGGCGCGGCCCGGCCTGGAGCAATTCCCTGTTTGAGGACAACGCCGAATTCGGCTACGGCATGCGGGTGGCGCTGGATCAGCAGCGCCGGATGGCCCTCGACCTGCTGGAGCGGCTGGCGGGCCAGCTCGAGCCTGCCAAGGTGCCGCCCCCACTCCTGGAGGGGATTCGCTGTGCCGATCAAAGCGATGAGGCCGGCATCGTGGAGCAGCGGGAGCGGGTGGCCGAGCTGAAGGCGCGGCTGCAGGCGGCTGCGGCCCAGGCCAGCGGCGACGACCTGCGCGCCACTGAGATCAACATCCAGATCCGCCAGCTGCTGGAGCTGGCCGATGCCCTGGTGAAGACCAGCGTGTGGCTGGTGGGCGGCGACGGCTGGGCCTACGACATCGGCTTCGGCGGCCTCGACCACGTGCTCGCTGCCGGCCGCGATGTGAATGCCCTGGTGCTCGACACCGAGGTGTACTCCAACACCGGCGGCCAGGCCTCCAAGGCCACCCCCCTGGGGGCGGTGGCCAAGTTCGCCGCCGCTGGCAAGCCGGCCGGCAAGAAGGATCTGGGCCTGATGGCGATGAGCTACGGCACCATCTACGTGGCCAGCGTGGCCATGGGCGCCCGCGACGAGCACACGATCCGCGCCTTCCTGGAGGCGGAGAGTTACCCGGGACCCTCGCTGATCCTGGCCTACTCCCACTGCATCGCCCATGGCATCGCCATGGCCGAGGGCATGGCCCACCAGAAGCTGGCGGTGGACACCGGCCGCTGGCCCCTCTACCGCTTCGATCCCCGCCGCGCCGAGCGGGGCGAGAACCCGCTGCAGCTCGATAGTCCCGGGCCGCGGCGGCCCCTGGCCGAGGGCATGGAGGCGGAGAACCGCTTCCGCATGCTGCGCTACAGCCAGCCGGAGCGCGCCCGCCAGCTGGCCCGCGCCGCCCAGGCCGACCTCGACCGCCGCTGGGCCACCTACCGGGCGATGGCCGCCCAGGGGCCGGAGGGCCAGCCATGACGATGGCGCTCACCACCCCCGATCTCACCACCACCTACCTGGGCCTGCCCCTGCGCTCGCCCCTGGTGGTGGGGGCGGCCCTGCCCCTCAGCGAGCACGTGGAGCAGTTGCTCGAGCTCGAGGAGCACGGCGCCGCCGCGGTGGTGCTGCATTCGCTGTTCGAGGAGCAGATCGAGCAGGAGCAGCTGGCGCTGCACTGGCACGCCAGCCAGGGGGAGGAGAGCTACGGCGAGGCCCTCAGCTACCTGCCCCAGGGGGCCGTGGTGCACGAGGGGCCCGACACCTATTTGCGCCTGATCGAGCAGGCCCGCCGCCAGCTCTCGATCCCCGTGATCGCCAGCCTCAACGGCAGCCACCCAGGCCGCTGGGTGGAGACGGCCCGCCGCATCGAGGCAGCCGGCGCCTCGGCCCTGGAGCTGAACATCTACTCCCTGCCCAACGATCCCGAGCTCAGCAGCGCCGCGATCGAAACCCAGGTGGAGGAGATCGTGCGCGAGGTGCGCGCCCAGGTGCGCCTGCCCCTGGCGGTGAAGCTCGGCCCCTTCTTCACCAACCTGCGCGCCATGGCCCGCCGCCTGGCGCTGGCCGGCGCCGATGGCCTGGTGCTGTTCAACCGCTTCTACCAGCCGGACATCGACATTGAAGAGCTGGTGCTGCGCCCCAACCTGCTGCTCTCCACCCCCCACGACCTGCGCCTGCCCCTGCGCTGGATCGCCCTGCTGCACGGCCGCGAGCCCCTTGATCTGGCCGCCAGCAGCGGCGTGCACCGCGGCAGCGATGTGGTGCGCCTGCTGATGGCCGGCGCCAGCGTCACCCAGATGGTGGCGGTGCTGCTGCGCCACGGGCCGGAGCGGCTGCGCGGCATCGAGGATGAGCTCAGCACCTGGCTGATGGAGCACGACTACGGCTCGGTGCGCGAGCTGCAGGGCTGCATGAGCCAGCAGCGCTGTGCCAACCCCGGCGACTACGAGCGGGCCCAGTACCTGCGGGCGGTGCAGGGCCCCTGGCCAGGGCTGTTGCCATGAACCAGCCTGTTGCCATGAGCCAGCCTGTTGCCATGACCAAGTGGGCGGGGGTGCAGGCGCTGGCGGCGGAGCTGGCGGCGATCACCACCCGCCCCTGGACGTTGATGGAGGTGTGCGGCGGCCAGACCCACGCGATCGTGCGCTGGGGCCTCGACCAGCTGCTGCCGCCGGGGATGCGGCTGATCCACGGCCCCGGCTGCCCGGTGTGCGTGACGCCGGCGGCCACGATCGACGCCGCCCTGCGGCTGGCCCGCCGCCCCGAGGTGATCCTCTGCTCCTACGGCGACATGCTGCGGGTGCCGGGCAGCGCCAGCGGCGACGACCTGCTGGGCGTGCGGGCCGCTGGCGGCGACGTGCGCCTGCTCACCTCTCCCCTGCAGGCGATCGCGCTGGCCCGCGCCCATCCCGAGCGCCAGGTGGTGTTCCTGGCGGTGGGCTTCGAGACCACCGCTCCGGCCACGGCCCTGCTGGCCGGCCAGGCGCTGGCGCTGGCGCTGGCGAATCTGTCGCTGCTGGTGGCCCACGTGCGCGTGGCCCCGGCGATGGCGGCGATCCTGGCTGAGCCGGCCAACCGGGTGCAGGGCTTTCTGGCGGCGGGCCACGTGGGCGCGGTGATGGGGCTGGCGGAGCTGGAGGCCCTGGTGGCGGCCCAGGGGGTGCCGGTGGTGGTGAGCGGCTTCGAGCCGCTGGAGCTGATGGACGGCCTGGTGGCCTGTGTGCGCCAGCTGGAGGCGGGCCGGGCCGCGGTGGAGAACGCCTACGGCCAGGTGGTGCGCCCGGCGGGCAACCCCGCCGCCCAGCGCCAGATGGCCGAGGTGTTCGCCGTGGTGCACCAGCCCTGGCGGGGCCTGGGGGTGCTGCCGGGGGGCGGCCTGGCCCTGCGCGGCCCCTACCGCCGGCTGGATGCGCGCGAACGCTTCGGCATTACCCCCGTGGAGAGCAGCGCAACCGGGACCGAGGACCCCTGCATCAGCGGCCAGATCCTGCGGGGCCTGGCCCAACCGCCCGACTGCCCCGCCTTCGGCGGTGCCTGCACCCCCGAGCACCCCCTCGGCGCGCCGATGGTGTCCAGCGAGGGGGCCTGCGCCGCCTATTACCGCTACCGGCCGCCCGTTGCAGGGGCGTCGATCCGCCCTTCGCCGCGGGGCACCCAGGGCATCCTGGCCAGCCCCAGCTGAGCGAGCCGTTCCAGCGCCGCCTGTTGCAGGCTGCCGATCCGCCCGGAGATCCCCGGCAGGCTGAGGGGATCGAGGCCGTTCCAGGGCAGGTAGGGGTTGCGGCGCAGCGAGGCATAGATCTCCACCCGGCAGCCCGGCTGCTCGCTGGGGGTGCGGCCGTGGAAGCCGCGGGTGTCGGCCACCACCAGGGTGTTGGCCTTCACCGCAAAGCGACGCGCTGGCGGCAGGCCCATCGCCTGGAGGTCGGCGTCGCTGACCCGGAAGGAGCCGCGGGCGTGGTATTTGATCGGGTGCTTGGCGGCGCCGAGGCTCTGCTGCTTCTCCCAGGCCAGCCGCGCGGGCGTCATGCGGTGCGACCCGGGCACGTAGGCGAAAGGGCCGGCGCCGGCGTCCACGTCGTGCAGGAAGAACCAGGCCTTGGCGATCGAGTGGAAGGTGTCGGCGTGCAGGTGGGTCTGGGGGTCGGGTGTGGAGCTGGGCAGGCCGCTGAGGATGGCCTGCAGGGAGAAGATCGGCTCGGCGCCGGTGCCGGCCACGTAGCGGATCAGCCGGCGGATCTCGGCGTCGGCCAGCAGCTGCTCCAGGGTGGGGTGGCTGCTGCGCAGCTCGGCGCGGTTGAGCACCACCCGCCGGGTGATCGTGCTGCCCTGGCCCATCTCCAGCAGCGGCCAGCTGTTGCCATACACCTCCTGGCGCAGGGCCTCGAACTGGTCGGCGGGCAGCAGGTTCTCGCGGATCAGGTAGCCGTGTTCGGCGTAGTGGGCCCGGTCGGCCGCGCTCAGCTGGCGGCCCAGCCGCGCCCGCCGCTGGTCGGTGAGCGCGTCGGCCAGGCGGATGCGGCCCACGTGCAGGCCCAGCTGGTTGAGCCGGCGGCTGCCGATCACCGCGTTATCGCGGAACGACTTGGCGCCGCTGAGCAGGGTGAAGGGGGCCAGGGAGATCTGGGCCGCCCGCTGCACTGCTGATCGCGCCGCCATGGCACCTGCCCCGAACGTCGTTTGCCCCCTCCAGAGTGTGTCACCGATCCTCTCCGGGGCCCCGCCTCCCCCTGCCGCGATGAGCGACCAGATCCTCCTGGCCCATGGCGGCGGCGGCAGCCTGATGCAGCAGCTGATCCGCCAGGAGCTGCTGCCGCTCTATGGCCGGCCGGAGGGGGAGGGGGAGCTGGTGCTGCACGATGCCGCCCTGCTGGAGCTGCCGGCCGCCGCCGGCCCGCTGGCTTTCACCTGTGACGGCTATGTGGTGCAGCCGCTGGAGTTTCCCGGGGGCGACATCGGCCGGCTGGCGGTGATCGGCACCGCCAACGACCTGGCCATGGCGGCGGCCCGGCCCCGCTACCTGAGCGTGTCGCTGATCCTGGAGGAGGGGCTGCCGCTGGCGCTGCTGCGCCGGGTGGTGGCCTCGATGGCCGCGGCGGCCGAGCAGTGCGGCGTGCGCATCGCCACCGGCGACACCAAGGTGGTGGAGCGGGGCAAGGCCGACGGCCTGTTCATCACCACCAGCGGCGTGGGCACGGTGGAGCAGGCCCAGCCGGTGCAGCCCGCCGCGATCCGCCCCGGCGACCAGCTGCTGGTGAGCGGCGACCTGGGCCGCCACGGGGTGGCGATCCTGGCCGCCCGCCACGGCCTGGATCTGCAGCCGCCGGTGCTGAGCGACTGCGCGCCCCTCTGGCCCGAGGTGGAGGCCCTGCTGCGGGCCGGCGTCACCCCCCACTGCCTGCGCGACCTCACCCGCGGTGGCCTGGCCAGTGCCCTGCAGGAGCTGGCGGAGGGGGCGGGCCTGGCGTTGCGGGTGGACGAGGACGCGGTGCCGGTGATCGAGCCAGTGGCCCGGGTGTGCGATCTGCTCGGCTTCGAACCCCTGCACCTGGCCAACGAAGGGCGATTTCTGGCGGTGGTGCCGCCCCAGCAGCTGCAGGCCGCCCTGGTGGTGCTGGCCCCCGGCGGCGGCGCCTGGATCGGCACGGCCGCCGATCTCCCCGCCGGCCTGGCGCCCCGGGTGCTGCTGCGCACTCCCCTCGGCACGGAGCGGCTGTTGCTGCCCAACAGTGGGGAACTGCTGCCGCGCATCTGCTGAGGTGGGCCGGAATACGTCCCCAAATGGGGGTAATTGGGGGGCGGATCCCCGGGCGGGTCCGGTGCTGGAGCAGGATCCAGGGCAGACCCCTGCATGGCAGGAGGCGGTTTAGTGGACCTCACTCCCTTTCTCACCAGCCTGGAGGGCACTACCCTCGACCAGGTGTTGCTGTCGGTGGCCATCAGCGGCAAGGTGGCGATCGCCATGAAAGGCCGCTTTCTGTTGCGCTCGGTGTGCGAGAGCTTCCAGGACCGCACCCACATCGGCTGCGCTGTCACCGATGAGCCCACCTGTCTCACCTACCTGGCCCAGGAGCCTTACGAGCTGCTGATCTGCACCGACTATCTGGAGACCGGCAACGGCTTTGAACTCGCCCGTAAAGCCCGCGCTGCTCAGCCCCAGCTGAAGGTGGTGGTGCTGGCCCTGGGGGATGTGATCCCGGCCCAGTACGTGGAGGCCCCCTGGCTGGAAGCGGTGGTGGCGGAGGCCGACTTCATCGGCGACCAGCGGCCCCTGCAGGCGGCGGTGATGGCGGTGATGGGACATCACAGCTACCGCAGCCCCTCGCTGCGCTCGGGCAACCTCCCCTACCTGAGCTGTCCGCGGCTCACTCGGCGTGAATACGAGGTGCTCGACCTGCTCGCCAGCGGCCTCAGCGACCGGGAAATCGCTGAGCAGCTGGTGGTGAGTGAGGAAACCGCCCGCACCTACACCAAGCGCCTGCTGAAAACCCTGGACGTGAACAACCGCCTGCAGGCGGTGCTCAAGGGCATGCGCTGCGGCATGGTGCAGCTCTAGCCCTGTTCCACCATCACAAGATCGCGACCGGCGGCCTTGGCGCTGTAGAGCAGGCGGTCCAGTCGCTGAAACCAGGCGTTAAACGACTCGCTGGGCTTGCGCTGTGCCACCCCGAAGCTCGCCGTCACCGATCCCACCTGAGCGAAGGGCTCATCGGCGATCGCCTCGCGCACTTTTTCCGCCAGCACAGCGGCCCCACTCGCCGTGCCCTGGGGCACCAGGATCAGGAACTCTTCTCCCCCCCAGCGCCCGAGACGATCGCTGCCGCGCAGGCAGCGTTGCACCCGCTTGCAGAACTCCACCAGCACCTGGTCGCCCAGGTTGTGGCCGTGGCGGTCGTTGACCTGCTTGAAGTGGTCGATGTCGCAGAGGATCATGGCGACGGGTTCGCCGCTGATCGCACTTGTGCTGATCAATTGCTGAATGAACAGCTGCAGCTGGTGGCGATTCCAGACGCCCGTGAGGCTGTCGGTGCTGGCCAGGGTATTGAGCTGCTGGTTGGTGAGATCCAGTTTCTGCTCGTAACGCTTGCGTTCCGTGATGTCACGGCTGGTGCCGAGCAGATAGCGCAGGCTGCCGTCGTCGTTGATCACCGGCAGGGCCAGCACATCACACCAGATGGTGGAGTCATTCGCCGTGAAGTACTCCAGCTCACCCCGGAAGCTCTGGGGCTTGCGCCCACGCTGGCAATCCCTGGCCACCTGTTGCAGGTAGGCCTGCACCTGGTGCCGGGATTCGCTGGGGTGGATCTGCTCCAGGGATTGGCTGATCGCCTGCTCCGGGCTGATTCCGCGCAGCAGCTGCACCGACGGACTAACATAGCTGATGGTTCCATCGGCGGCGATCGTCCAGATCACGTCGCGGGCATTCTCAGCCAGCAGGCGATAGCGCTCCTCGCTATAGCGGAGTTTGGTTTCGGCTTCCACCTGATCATCCACCAGGCGCAGCCGCGCCACGTAGCCATCCGCCTTGCCGGCGGCGTTGATGAACAGGCTGGCGGCCGTTTCCACCCAGTGAATCGTTCCATCCCTGGCAACCACCTGGTCCCGGGCAATCACCAGCGGGTTGCCCTCCTGCAGCTGCACGAGGTTGGCCCTGTACTGGTCTGATTCACCCCTGTGCACCAGAAAATCGGTTCCGGAGCGGCCAATCCACTCCTCGGGCAGCCAACCCAGGGTGGGGGTGAGGGAGGGAGACGCCCAGCGGATCATGCCCTCGGCGCTGAGCAGGAAGATCACCTCGCCGGAGTTTTCGGCCAGCAGCCGGAAGTGCAGCTCCGAGGCCTCAAGCCGCTCTGTGGCATGGCGTAATTCGGTGATATCAGATGAGAATCCAAGTAGAAAACCAGCGCCATCCTGTTGGCCACACAACAGTTTCTCTGAGAGATAGATTCCTTCCCTGCCATCGGGCTTGGGCAGCCGTTCCTCACGGCGTAGTGGGCCGCCCTGCTCCAGCACCTGGTGGTCGAACTGCTGCAGTTGTTGGGCAACATCCAGTGGCAAAAGATCGAAATCCGTGAGCCCAACAATGCTGGCATGGCCCTTGACAGCTACACCAAGATTGACCAGGGTTGCTGGATTGGCATAGAGATAGCGGCCTTGGCGGTCTTTGATGTAAACCGAGGCGTCAATGTGAGTGAGCAGGATGTTGAGTAGCTCGTGCTCCTGTTGGGCCAGGGCAGCGGCCTGGTGCTGTTCGCTGATGTCCTCGGCCTGCAGCAGCAGGAGGTTGCCCCGCTGGTCGTTTGCCGGCAGTGGCCTGATTGAATAGCGCAGCCAGATCCGGCTGTGATCGGGCCGCTGGTGCTCCATGCAGCGCTGCATCTCTGGGCTTGCAGGCTCCGCGTTGGGATCGGCCAACAGCTCTCGCCGGTCGACATCCTTCAGCATCATTTCGCTGCGGCCCAGGATGCTGCAGAGGGCGGGGTTGGCAGTGATGATCCGGCCGCTGTCGGCCCGCAACAGTCCCATGCCGATGTCGGCCTGCTGGATCACCTGGCATAACAGCTGTCCTTCGTGGCTCAGATCATCTATGGCGGGATGAGCCTGATCGGTAGACGCAGCAGATTCGTGGTCGGATTCTGAGTGTGCAGGGGAATTCGCCAGGCCAAGGGAGCGAGCGCCTGCGGCTGGCAATTTCGCCCGGTTGCTGCTTTTGAACGGCCGGCGCTTGCGACTCCCCATTCACCCATTCTTAATTTTCGGCGTCCGGAACCGATTGCGCGCGCTGTTCATTTCCAGGTTTCCTTCCGCTTTGCTGCGCTTGGCAGATTCCCCCCCCCCCGGGTGCCGTTGGAATTGTCCCCAGACGGGGGGATCGCCTGCCCCCCTCGTCGGCCGAGAGTGGCCAGGGCTCCAGTCCAGCCCGCCCGCGCCTGCCGCAGCTCCGGAATCCGCGCCATGACCAGCAGCCGTTCACCCCAGGCCCCGAGCCTCACGATTGCCGAGCTCGAGGCCAATTACCCGCTCTATTGCAAAGCCCTGCGCCTGTTGATCCAGGAGGGCAAGACGGTGGCCAAGGTGCGGCGCACCGTGTGCTGGCAGCGGCTGGCCACCCTCCACCACTGCCTGCCGGGCCAGTACCGCGACCCCGACTACCTCTACACCCTTCTGGCCCGGCAGGTGCGCACGGCCCAGGCCCTTTAGGGACAGCGCCAGCGGGCCAGACCACCGCCCCGCCCCCGGGCCAGCAGCCAACGGCCCTGGTCATCGCAGCCAGCGCCGATCAGGGCGAAAAAAGGCCCCCCTCCCTGATCAGCTGCCGGCAGGCTCCGCTGCCAGAGGCGCCAGGCACCGAGGTTGAGCTCCATCCCCGCGAAGCGAAAGCGCAGCAGGGGCCGGCGGCCCTCCAGCCACCCGGGCCCCTGAAAGGCCAGCTCCAGTGCTCCCAGCCGCACGCTGTTGCGCAGTTGCAGGCCTGCGGCCTCCCCACCCTCTTCGCTGCCGGCCGGTTGGATCTCCAGGCTGGCCTGCAGGGCCTGCAGCAGGCGGGCCGGAGCTGGCTGGGGCCTGGCCTCCCGGTTCCATAGCTCCACCAGCCGCCAGTGGCCGGCGAGCTGTTGGCGGGTGATGCCCGATCCCTGCCTGCGACTGCGCGTTTCCAGCTCCAGAAGCCAGGCCCCATCATCGGGATCAGACATCGAAGTCGGTGAGCAGGTATCGCTCCAGAAACGTGTCTGGAGGCAGGATGCTCGGCTCGCTGAATTGCAGCCCCAGATAGGTCTGGAATTCGTCGCTGGCGAACCAGCGCAGGTTGGCCTTGAAGGCTGCGCTGCCCAGGCCCACCACCTCGAAGAGTTTGATGTTCAAGGCACTGCCGAGGGGTAGCTCGAAGCTGCCGTTGGCCACCACGCACAGCCCCCGCTGGCTCACGTCCCAGAGGGTGCAATGCCAGTGGCGCCCGTCCTCGGTGCGCACTTCACCCCGGGGGGCCACGGAGAAGGGGATGGAGCGCCGTTCATCGCGCCTGTTGTGAACACTGCCGCGGCGGGCGACGCCACTGCGCCGGTCGTTGCCGCTGCGCCGTTCCTCCTGCTGTTCGTTTTCCAGCCAGTCGAACACGCTCTGGTTCTGGTCCTCCCCACCGGCGCTGCGCCGCTCTGCACCCGTGCGTGGATCAAGACCTTTGCGGCGATCCTGGTCGCCGAACTTGCGAAACCTCCCCTCCATCAACCGCCCCTCCATCGATTCCGAAGGTTCTGCGGATTCCGCCGGCCGATCCATGTCCTTGCCCGATCCTTTCAGAATCACAACCATGCTAGGCGCCGCAAGGCCGGGCTTTGCTTTACATAGCTTGACGTCCTGCTGAGTATCCCTGCTCAAAGCGCTTGTGCAGGATTGGCTCGGCGCATAGCGTGAAAATCCCATCACGCAAGAGCCATGACTGTGCACCGCTTCGATCACAGCGTTAACAATCTTGGCCCCGTGTGGGGTGGGCCCAGCCAGGCCGAGGGAGTTGCTGGTCTGCCGTTGCAGTCGTCAGGCTGGCCGGGTCACGCTGCTGCCGACCTGGACATGGATCCGGTGGAGGCCTATTTCGAATGCATCACCACCTGCTCGCTCGATGACGGGGATTGCGTGACCACCTGCACCGAGATCCTGCGACAGAACAGCTGAAGCACGGCAGGACAACGGCAGTAACTGGCTTCAGGTCAGCGAAATGCTGCCGTTGTCCTTCACAACCAAGGTGCCGCCTTTGTCGATGTCAAGGCGCTGGCTCGTGCTGCTATTGATTGCTCCGATCACTTCGAAGTCGAAGATTTCCAGTTGATCACTACCCTGCTCGAGGAGATAACGCTTGCTATTGCGTCTCGACAATTCGTAGGTGCCCTTGGGTAGTAGCAAGGTATCGCGCCCGCCGCCGCCATACACGGTGTGGTTGCCATAGCCGATGAATGTGTCCTTGCCGGCTCCCAGATCCACAAAGCCACCGCCCCGGATCCCCCCTTGGCGGACATCAACCAGGTCGTCGCCGTTCTGGGTGAAGATGAAGCCGCGGTTGCGAATGCCGGCATCTGCGCCCGAGCCGATGATCGTGTCGGCGCCATCTCCCATGAAGATGAAGCCACCGTTGTCGATGCCGATGCCTCGCTTGCTGGTGCCGGTGAGGGTGTCGTCGTCTCCCCCCAGTTGAAGGTTCCCGCGGCGCGGCTTGCGGGGCACCACCACTCCCGGACCTTTCACCTGCTCGCCGGTGATCGCGTCGTTGCCGGCCAGGGCATTGATGAGCTCACTGCCCGCCACCGTGATGCCGCCCTTGCGGTCAATCACCCGATTGGCCCGCTTGTTCCACACCCCCTTGCTGGCTCCAGACCAGCCTTCAGGGGTGAGCTTGGTTCCAGCCATGGGTGTTTACGGGCATCCTCTCACCGGCATCCTGGCAGGGTCAAGGCAACGGGCGCACCGCTGCGACGGTGCTGCGCATAAAATGCGAACACACGCAACTGTCGTTCTTGGCACCGCGTTGGCTCAGTTCCATCGATCCTGCCGCTGAGCCCCTGTCTCCCCCGCCCACGGCCCGCTCCAGTGAGCGTGTTGCCCAACGCCGTGGTGGGCTCCTGCCCTCCTGGCTGCGCAGCGATGCGGTGCTGTGGCTGTTGCTGGCCAGCCTGCTGTTTCTGCCGGTGGTGATGGTGAAGAGCCTCTCCTCGGCCACGGTGTCCCAGATGCAACTCCAGGCGGAGGAGATTTCCACCCTGGCTTCCGGGATCCGCGCTTACTACGCCGACAACGTGATTTCCCGTCTGCAGGCTGCAGATGGGAAAGCTGTGTATTCCGAAAATTATCGCGAGGTTCATGGTGGTATTCCCATCCCCGCCACCCTCTCGATCGAGCTGGGCGCTCTGTTCGACAACGCCCATACGGATGGACGCATCTCCTACGAATTCCTCTCGGACTATCCCTTCGCCAAGCGCACGACCCGCCCGCTCGATGCCTTTGAGATTGAGGCCCTGCAGGCCTTTCGTAAGTCACCCGATCAACAGAGTTTCACCAAGCTGGAGGGCAATGGCCTCGGACGCTCCAGCTTCCGGCTGGCCACACCCATCCTGATGCGTAAGGCCTGCGTCACCTGCCACAACACCCATCCCGATTCCCCCAGGCGTGACTGGAAGGTGGGCGATGTACGTGGCATCCAGGAGGTCACGGTGCGGGGCCTGCGGGTGGATGGCTTCGGCAACCTGGCTTGGATGTTCGGCTACGTGGGCTTGCTCGGGCTCACCTCCGTGGCCGCCACGGGGGTATTCAAGGGCCAGACCAACAGGATGGAACAGCTCAACCGCAAACTGCTGGAGTCCAGCCAACGGGAATCAGCCCTGGCCGCCAGGATGGCTGATCAGGTGCAGGAACTCTCCATCTTCGGCAGCGTGGTGGATCACTCGATTGTGGGTGTTTCCATTGCCGACATGCGCCGGCCCGACCAGCCGCTGATCTATGTGAACAAGGCATTCACCCTGATCACCGGTTATTCCCGCGATCTTGCCGTTGGCTATAACTGCCGTTTCCTGCAGGGGCCGGACACCGATCCCAATGAGATTCAGCGGATCCGTGAGGCGATTGCATCGGGCCAGCCCTACAGCGGTGAGCTCGTGAACTATCGCCTGGATGGCACCCGTTTCTGGAACCGGCTCACCCTCTATCCCGTGGCTGCGTCCAAAGCGGCCGATGCCCAGCCTGATTTCTACGTCGCCAACCAGATCGATATCACCGCCATCAAGCAGCAGGCAACAGTTTCCGGCAGCGAACTCACAGGATTGGATCAGCGTCTTGCTGCAGCCCGCGGTGCCCTGCGGGAGGCGATGCGCTTTGGTGAGGCCTTGAAGAGGCGTCTGGCCAGCGCTCCGGAGCAACTCAGTGCCGAGGAGGAATCCCTGCTGCGGGCCGAAGTGCAGGCCCATGAGATCCTGGTGCGCGAGCTGGAATCCATGCAGGAGTGGGTTGAGAACCGGGCCCCTTCATCGTGATCAAGGCTTCCAGCTTCATTCGCGAATCCACAGAGCTTGTGCGCAGGCTGCTGGTGATCTACGGGCTGGGGGCTGCGGCTCTGATCGCCGTCACCCTGGTGCTGCTCAGGCTGGCTGACAGTCGCCAGCACATGGTTCACCAGACGGAGAGCGCCAGCACCCTGATAGAGGCGGGGCTGGCCGCTTCCCTGCCGAATCCCGATCGCCAGGCGCTGCTGGAATCCTATGTGCGCAAGACCCTTGCCAACGGTTCGATTGGTCTGGATGTTCTTTTTGTGTTGAATCGTGAGGGCCGGATTGTGCTTTCATCCCGGCCTGCCTGGTTGAATCTGATGATTTACGACGGGTTGTTCCGCAGGGCCGAATTCAGCAATCCCCAGTTTCGCCAGATTGCCCAGTGCTTTGAGGATTCACGCCCGAACTGTGTGAGTCTCGCCTCCGAGGATTTTCCTTCTCTCAACAGCAGTTTCACCACCTACCGTCCCGTTTTCAGGCCCTCCAGCGACCTGGGTCTGCCCCGGGAGCCCTACCTGGTGGTGGCCACGTTCAGTGGAGGGGTTGTGATGGCCTCCTTCCTCCAGGAGGTTCTGCCCCTGGTTCTCCTGGCCCTTCTGCTGGCTGCCCTGCTCAGTCTTTCCCTGTGGTTTGTGCTCCAGGCCCTGTTGTTGCCCCGGCTCAGCCAGGCTGCCCAGACCGATGGCCTCACCCGCTTGATGAACAGGTCGGCCTTCATGGACGCCGCGATGGACCTGCTGGCGGAAGGGGAAGAGCGTGGATCTTCCCACGTGTTCGCCATCATGGACTTGGATCACTTTAAGCGAATCAATGACACCTATGGCCACGATTGCGGGGATGTGGCGTTGGTGTCTGTTGCCGCGGTACTGGCCACGGTGATGCGCAGTGATGATCTCGTCTGCCGGTTTGGTGGCGAGGAATTCGCACTGCTATTGGCCACCAATGAGCAGGCTGGCCGTAAGGTGCTGGAACGACTGCGTCTGCAGCTGGAGATGAGCCGGGTTGCCTATAACGGCCGGGAGATTCCGGTGACGTTGAGCATCGGCGCCGCTGCCACTGCTGAGTGCGGCTACAATCTGGATTATTTGTATACCTCTGCCGACCGTTGTCTGTACGCGGCCAAGCAGGGAGGTCGCAATCGCGTGGAATGGGCCACTGCCGAGTCCGTCGGCCGCCTCCAGCTCAGTGCTCCCAGGGCGCTGCTCGGGGAGGGGTCCACGCCCTTGCAGGCCACGCCCTCCATGCCCATGACCTCGAATCCGGTGGCGACTGTGATCGACAGAACCATCCCCAACTGAGTAACGGCGAGCCATGGATGTTCCTGCGATCCCCAGCAATGAAGCCGCCCGGCTGCAGGAGCTGCGCAGTTATGGAGTGCTGGATAGTGGCTCGGATCCCCATTTCGACGACATCAGTGAGCTGGCGCGACGCATAGCAGGCACGGAGATCGGCATCGTGAGCCTGGTGGATGAGAACCGCCAGTGGTTCAAGAGCTGTGTGGGCGCACCGCTGGGGCAGCAGGAAACGCCGCGGCAGGTGTCCTTCTGTGGACACACCATTCTTCAGCGCGACCCCCTGATCGTCAACGACGCCCTGGAGGATCTCCGCTTTGCCGACAATCCCCTTGTCACGGGTGATCCGGGTGTTCGCTTCTATGCAGGCTTCCCCCTGATCACCAGCAACGGCTTTGTGCTGGGCAGCCTCTGCGCCATCAGTCGGCGACCCCACCAGCTCACGTCCGAGCAGATCGACAGCCTACGCCGGCTCTCCTCGCTCACGGTGCAGCAGCTGCAGGTGTTGCGCGAGTCGTCGACCCTGCTGCCCGCCGGCCTGCCCGGTGCTGATGCGGAGCGTCTCGCTGAGGGCCCACAGGAGCAGCCCAGCTCCCTGCAGCGGCTGATCAGTCGTGATCAGATGGTGCAGATGCTGGCGTTGCTGTTCGGCATGGGCCTGGGATCACCGTTCACCCTGCTGCGCTGCCGCTTCCGGGACTATGAGCGGGTGAATGCCACTCTGGGCAGCAGTCTGGCCGAGCAATTCATCAACGAAGCTGCCCGTCGGGTGTTGGCGGCGATACCCAAAACGGCATCCGTGGCCAGGTTTGCGGAGGCTGAACTGGTGGTGCTGCTTCCCTACGACGTGGAGGAATCCCAGATCCAGGAGGTGGCTGAGCGGCTGATCGCCTTTGCCAATCAGGTGTATCGCCATGGCCTGCAATCGTTGTCGATGGCTGTTTCGATCGGCATCGCCACCTACCGCAAGAACTACGAGTCTGTGGAGGCCCTGCTGGCCGATACCAGCATGGCCGAGCGCATGGCCCGCCATGCCCCCGGCAGCAGCTTCCGCTTCATTGACGCCGATGCCCGGGTGGCAGCCCGGGAGACCTACCGCCTTGAGTCGGCCCTGCGGGAGGGACTGGCGGCCAAGGATCTCGAACCGTTCCTCCAGCCGATCGTGGATCTCGCCAGTGGCGAACCGGTTGGATTTGAGGCTCTGGCCCGATGGCGCTATGAGGGCAAATTGCTGCAGCCTGACAGCTTTCTGCCGATCTGCACGGAGACCGGCCTCACCGGCGACCTCGACCTGTTGATCATCGAGAAGACGCTCGCCGCCCTGCCCCTGCTGGCCCAGCCGATTCCCCAGCGCCCGATGACCATCAATGTGAACCTTTCCGGGGTGTTGCTGGAAGATGGCGACCAGCGTCAGTGCTTGCTGCGCCTGGTGGATGAGAATCCACTGCCCCCTGGCTGGACGCTGCAGGTGGAGTTGGTGGAGGATGCTTTTCAAGATACATCCGCTGCCTTTGATCACTTTCTCAATGCTCTGGTGAGCCGAGGAGTGTTGATTGCCATCGATGATTTTGGCACTGGTTATTCTTCCCTGGCCCGCTTGATTTCCCTGCCGATCAATGGCGTGAAGGTGGATCGCATGTTTGTGGATCGTATCGGAAGCGACGATGATTCACCCCGTTTGTTGCTACGCACCATGCTCACCATGCTCAACGACCTGGGCATGGCCGTGACCGCCGAAGGTATCGAGCAGCCGGCTCAGCGGGACTGGTTGATCAACCATGGCGTGGCGAAGGGACAGGGCTTTCTGTTTGATCAGCCCCTCTCCCTCACCGAGGCCGTCGCCAGACTGCGCCGAACCCATTACCGACCAAGGGCCATTCCCGTGGAGCCGGCGCGAATCTGGGCGGCCCGCCGCAGGCGGCTGCTGCGCAATCTGCTGCTCAGGCCCCTGGCCGGGGTGCTGGGCAGGGATCAACGGCGTCGCGACGACCCCTGAACCATGACCCCTGATCCCGTGCGGGTGTTGAGCGATGGGGAGCGGCTGAAGCTCGATGCCAGCGAGGACTCCCTCTTCTATACCGAGCCCCGCTTTGTGCAGCATCTCGATGCGGCCTTCCGCTCCCGGCTCACGGCGCTGTACCGCCAGCGGATCCCAGCCTGTGCCGTGGTGCTCGACCTGATGGGCAGCTGGGTGAGCCATCTGCCCGAAGAGGTCACCTACCAGGAGGTGATCGGCCATGGCCTCAACGCCGAGGAGCTGGCCGCCAACCCCCGCCTCGACCGGCACTGGGTGCAGGATCTCAACCGCGATCAGCACCTGCCCCTGGCCGACGCCAGCGTGGATGCGGCTCTGATCGTGGCCGGCTGGCAGTACCTGCAGCAGCCGGAAGCGGTGGCTGCCGACCTGCTGCGGGTGGTGCGACCCCGCGGCCAGGTGATCGTGGCCTTCTCCAACCGCATGTTCTTTCAGAAGGCGCCCCAGGTGTGGACTGATGGTGGCGACCGCGACCACCTGGCCTACGTGGCCCGCGTGCTGCTGGCCCAGGGCTGGGGCCGGCCGCAGTTGATCGCCGAGAACACCCGGGCGGCTGGGCCCCTGGGCTGGATCGGCGCCAAGGGGGATCCCTTCTTCGCCGTGGTGAGCGAACGTCCCGTCGACTGTTGAGCGCCGGGCTGCGGGGATGCTGCCGCTGATCTGAACGTGAGGGCCCGTGTCGAAGCCAACCCAATCCCCTGGGCGGGGGCCTAGGTTTCCGGCCCCAACTCCCACCCCCAGCGGTGGGGCGTCTCCCCTCCCTGCCCTGAGCCCGCGCCGATGACCGTCGCTTTTCTCCAGGCGGCCTGGCTGATCCCTGTGTATCCGCTGCTGGCCGCCGTGGCGTCGCTGGCCTGGTCGCCCGGGGTGATTTCCCGCACGGGCCCGCGTCCCTGCGGCTACCTCAACCTGCTGATGGTGGCCGTGGCCTTCGGCCACAGCCTGGTCGCCCTCACTGCCCTGCACACCAACGCCCGCGCCGGCGCTGAGGCCCTCTACCGGCCAATCACCTTCGGCTGGACCTGGCTCGACACTGCCGGCCTGCGCATCGGCTTCGATGGCCTGGTGACCGAGCCCGCCCTGATCGCCATGGCGGTGATCACCGGCCTGCACCTGCTGGTGCAGATCTATGCGATCGGTTACCTGGAGATGGACTGGGGCTGGCCCCGCTTCTTCGGCTCCCTCAGTTTCTTCGAGGCGGGCCTGTGCGCCCTGGTGCTCACCGACTCGGTGTTCTTCAGCTACGTGATCCTGGAGCTGCTCACCCTGGGCACCTACCTGATCGTGGGCACCTGGTACAACCAGCCCCTGGTGGTGAAGGGCGCCCGCGATGCCTTCCTCACCAAGCGGATCGGCGACCTGATCCTGCTGGCCGGTGTGATCGCCCTGTTGCCGGTGGCCGGCACCTGGAATTTTCACGGCCTGCAGGCCTGGGCCGCCGACCTCAGCAACAACGCCACACCCCTGCCTCCGGGCTTCCAGCTGATCCTGCTGGCCCTGATCGCCGGCCCGATGGGCAAGTGCGCCCAGATCCCGCTGCACCTCTGGCTCGATGAGGCGATGGAGAGCCCCCTGCCCTCCACCATCCTGCGCAATGCGGTGGTGGTGGTGGGAGGTGCCTGGGTGCTGCTCCGGCTCGAGCCCCTGTTGGAACTCAGTCCCCTGGTGCAGGGGGTGCTGGTGGTGGTGGGTGCCTCCACGGCCGTGGTGGCCTCGCTGATCGCCCTGGCCCAGGTGGATGTGAAGCGGGCCCTCTCCTTTCTGGTGAGCAGCTGGCTCGGCCTGTTGTTCGTGGCGGTGGGGCTGGGCGGCTTCGCTGTGGCGGAGCACCTGCTCCTGGTGTACCCCCTGCCGATGGCCCTGTTGTTGATGGCCACCGGCACCGTGGTGATCAGCAACGTGACCCAGGACCTCACCCAGCTGGGGGGGCTGTGGGGGAAGCGCCCACTGGTGGCTCTGGCCTTTCTCACGGGGGCGGCCGGCCTGATGGGGCTGCCCCCTTTTGCAGGCTTTGCGGCTCTGCGCGAATTGCTCGCCCTCTGTGCCGCCAGCGCCAACCCGCTGCTGCTTAGCGGCGTGGTGCTGATCAGCAACGCCCTGATCAGTGCCGGCCTGATCCGCATCTTCGGCCAGATCTGGGCTGGCCGCCCCACCCCGTTCACCGTGCGCTCGCCGGAGGTGCTGTGGCTGATGGTGTTGCCCACCACCGTGGTGATGGGCCTGGTGCTGCACCTGCCCCAGCTGCTGGTGCGCAATGGCGTGTACGCCCTCACCCCCCTGCCGGGCTGGGGGCCCCTGGCCTGGCCGCTGCTGGCCTCCACCCTGGTGGGCGGCGGGCTCTCAGCAGCCTTCTACCTGCGCCCCCACGGCCTCGCCCACCTGCCGTCCTCCCTCGGCGGCCTGCAGGACTGGCTGGCCCACGACATGCAGACCGAGCGCGTTTATCACCGCACGGTGGTGGCCCTGGTGCTGCTGCTGGCGCGGCTGGGGGCCTGGAGTGACCGCACCCTGGTGGATGGCTTCAGCGGCGGCGCCGGCGCGGCGGCCATGGCCGGGGCTCGCCGGCTCAGCCTCACCACCTCCGGCCGTTCCCAGGCCTATGCCCTCACCCTCGTGCTGGGGGTGCTGCTGATGGCGGCCTGGCTGATCGTCGCCGACTTCAGCTCCGTGACCTCCCTGCTGCCCTGAGAGCCGGCCATGACCCTGTTGCTGCTGCTGCTGATTCCACTGGGGGCGGGCCTGCTGCTCACCGTGCTGCCCGAAGGCAGGCCCCCGTTGATCCGCGCCGGAGCGGCGGCCGCTGCCATCGCCCAGCTGGCGCTGGGGGTGCTGGCCTGGCGCCAGCCGCCGGCTGCGTTCACGCTGAGCTGGTTGCCGCGCCTGGGCTTGAGCCTGGAGCTGGGTCTCGACGGACTGTCCCTGCCCCTGGTGCTGCTCACGGCCCTGCTCACGGCCCTGGCGGTGCTGGCTTCCCCCGCCGACCAGGGGCGGCCACGGCTGTATTTCGCCCTGATGCTGGCCACCAACCTGGGGGTGGTGGGGGCCTTCCTGGCCCGTAACGCCCTGCTGTTCGTGCTGGCCTTCGAGCTGGTGCTGATCCCCACCACCCTGCTGGTGGCAATCTGGGGCGGGGAGCGCCGGGCCGCTGCAGCCGTGCGCTTTCTGCTCTTTGGCGCCGTGTCGGGCCTGAGCCTGCTGGCCGGCGTGCTCGCCTTCGGCTGGTTTGGCCAGGGGGCGGCCGGTTCCGGCAGCGCCGTGGACTTCAGCTATGGGGCCCTGGCGGCCACGCCCCTGCCGGCCTCAGCCCAGCTCTGGGTGCTGGCCCTGTTGGTGCTCGGTTTCGGCATCAAGCTGCCGGTGGTGCCCCTGCACGGCTGGCAGCCGATCAGCTATGCCGAAGCTCCGCCCCCGGTGGTGATGCTGCTGGGGGGGGTGGTGTCGAAGCTGGGGGCCTACGGCCTGCTTCGCTTCGGTGTGGAGCTGCTGCCCGATGCCTGGCTGGCCTTTTCCCCCTGGATTGCCGCCGCCGGTGCCGTAAGTGCGGTGTACGGCGCCCTCAACGCGATCGCCGCCACCGACATCCGCCGGCTGATGGCCTACAGCTCCCTGGGCCACATGGGTCTGCTGGTGCTCGCCCTGGCCGCCGCCACCCCCCTGAGTCTGCAGGGCGCCGTGGCGCAGGTGCTGGCCCACGGGTTGATCGTGGCCCTGTTGTTCGCCTGCGTGGGGCTGATCCAGCGCAAGACCGGCACCACCGTGATCGCCGAGCTCTCGGGCCTGATGAACCCGATCCGGGGCCTGCCGTTCACGATGGGCCTGATGCTGCTGGCCCTGATGGCCGCCGCCGGCATTCCCGGCCTGGCGGGCTTCCCCGCCGAGCTGATGGTGTTCGAGGGCAGCTGGACCGTGTTCCCCCGGGCCACGCTGATCTGCCTGGTGGCCTCGGGCTTCACCGCCGTCTATGCGGTGCGCCTGTTCAACCGGGTGGGCTTTGGCCGGCTCGACAACAGCCGCGCCGACTGGCAGAGCACCCGCTGGGGTGAACGCTTCCCGGCCCTGGCGCTCACGCTGCTGGTGGTGCTGGCCGGCATCTGGCCCAGTGGCCTCACCGGCTGGAGTGAGCTCAGCACCGCCGCCATCGCCCTGCGCCACAGCGATCCGGTGGTCCAGCAGCTGGCCCTGCTTCCCCCATCGGCCTCCTCCTCCCTGCCCGCATGACCACCACCACTCCCGCTGCGGGCACCAGAACGCCCCTGATTCCGCCCTCCATGCACCGCTACGCCGAGGTGATCCACCGGCTCGAGGCGGGCGGCTCGATGCTGCCGGACACGCCGGAAAACCTCCAGCAGATCATCGGCATCTACAAGGCCTATGCCGTGCCGATGGATTTCTACTGGCGCGACCTGCTCTACATCGCCGAGCAGGTGTTTCTCAATCCGCTGCCGGCTTTCAAGTACTTCATCTCCCAGGAGTATCTGGACCGGCCCAACAGCTACGCCGGCGACCAATCCCAGCTGCGCATCTGGCGCGGCACAGAGAAGGCCCACCCCGAGCTGCTGGCGTTCATGGAGCGGGGCGAAACCGGCCGCATGCCCAAGCTGCTCCATCACCTCTGGCACGACCGGGTGAACATGGAGTTCGCCGAGGCCTGCATGCGGGCCATGCTCTGGCACCAGGGCATGGGCGGCCGCTTCAACGACTACCTGGAGAGCGACGCCTACCGGGCCAACGCCGACCGGGCGATCAAGGCCTACTTCAAGGGCAATCCCCTGATGCTCGGGTTGCATGCGCTGTTTCCGGAGATGTTCCTGGAGCAGGTGAAGCAGCTGAGCTATACCGCCAACCTCGGCCTGTTCTGGGAGGTGATGGCGCCGGTGTTCTTCGAGATGAGCGACCTCTACGACGAGGGCAAGCTCACCTCCGTGCCCCAGGCGATGGACTTCCTGGTGAACGGCATCTTCGCCGTGGCGGGCCGGCCGATCTACCACCACGTGTTCATCCGCGGCGAGTGCTTCGAGATCATTCCCAAGAGCGAAGGTTTTACCTGGCTCTATGAGGCGGCCCTGCCCTACGTGGAAGCGGTGTTCTACCGCACCTCCCCCTTCCGCGGCACGAAGAGCTACAACGCCCAGGCTGGCCAGGTACCCGCCGATCAGGCCGACTTCCACTACGGCATCCTCTATGCCGATGTGTTTCCGGTGGGTTCGGCGGGCATCCCCCCCACCCTGCTGATGCAGGACATGCTCCATTTCCTGCCGCCCTATCTGCAGGAGATGTACAAGACCCACAAACGCGGTGAGGAGGACCAGCTGGTGCAGCTGGGCATCACCTTCCAGCGCTCGATGTACAACGTGACCTCGGCGGTGATCCAGGCCTTGCGCTGTGCCCTGCTTTACCCCTTGGATGATCCCGATCCCAAGCACCGGCTGGCCAACCGCCAGTTCTTCGAGGCCCAGATGGATCGCTTCCTGCGCCCCGAAGCCCGCCTCGCAGATATTCAGAGCCAGGACTACCGCTGATGGCCACCATTCTTGAAACCGCTGCCGCCGCCGGCTGCTTCAACACTCTCCTGGCGGCCGTTGATGCGGCCGGCCTGCGCGGCGCCCTGGAGGGGCCGGGCCCTTTCACGGTGCTGGCGCCGGTGGACGATGCCTTTGCGGCCCTGCCCCCCGGCACCGTGCAGACCCTGGTGGACAACCCCCCCCAGCTGGCCCGCATCCTCAAGTACCACGTGATTGCCGGGGCTCACAACCGTGAAGCCCTCTGTGCACAGAGCGACTGGGCTAGCCTGGAGGGGGCGCCGATCCCGATCCGCAGCACCGATCCCTTCGAGGTGAAGAACGCCACCGTGGTGAACGCCGATGTGGTGTGCGACAACGGCGTGGTGCACGTGATCAATCGGGTGATCCTGCCGGGTTGAGGTGGCTCCCCGCCTCCGGCGCGGCGGCTGGGTCAGCCCGGCAGCACGGCATCGATCGCCGCGCAGATGGCGCCATAGCACTGCTCCAGCTGGGCGTCGCTGATGCCCAGGGGCGGCAGCAGATACACCACATTGCCGAGGGGTCGCAGGTACACCCCCCGCTCCAGGCAATGGCGCTGGATCTGTTTGCCCACCGGGTTGAGATAGCTGTTGGGGCCGGCGTCCAGCTCGAAGGCCGCCAGGGTGCCCAGGCAGCGCGGCTGCCGCACCCGAGGGTGCTCCGCCAGCGCCTCCAGCAGGGGGGTGTGCCGCTGTTGGAAGGCCTGGAAGCGCTCCGGGTTCTGCTGCAGCAGATCGAGGCTGGCCAGGGCCGCAGCGCAGCCGAGCGGATTGGCCGTGAAGCTGTGGCCGTGGAAAAAGGTGGCGCTGGGCTGGTGGCTGATGAAGCCCTGGTAGAGGCGCTCGCTGGCCAGGGTCACGCCCATGGGCAGGAAGCCGCCGGTGAGACCTTTGGAGAGGGCCATCAGATCCGGCTGGATGCCGGCCTTCTGACAGGCGAACAAGGCGCCGGTGCGGCCGAAGCCGGTGAACACCTCATCGGCGATCAGCAGGGCGCCCGCGCTCCGTACCCGTGCGGCCACCGCCCTGAAGAAAGCGGGCCTCACGATCCGCATGCCCGAGGCTCCCTGGATCAGCGGCTCGAGAATCACGGCGGCGGTGGGGGTCTGCAGCGCCGCCTCCAGTTGGCCGAGGGCCGCCTGCTCACGCGCGTCGAGTCCGGAGTCATGCCAGTGGGTGTGCGGCCAGGCCACCCGGGCCACATCGAACAGCAGCGGTTCGAAGGGATCGCTGAACAGCGAGCGCTCGCCCAAGGCCATGGCGCCGAAGGTGTCGCCGTGATAGGCGCCCTCAAAGGCAATCAGCTGCTTGCGGTGGGGGTTCCCTTGGTTCTGCCACCACTGCCAGGCGATCTTGAGCGCCACCTCCACGGCGGTGGAGCCGTTGTCGGAGAAGAACAGCCGCTCCAGCCCACTGAGGGCGCTGAGGCGCGTGGCCAACTGTTCGGCCGGAGCGTGGCTGAAGTTGGCGAAGATCACCTGCTCCAGCACATGGGCCTGGCGGGCCACCGCCTCGGCGATCGCCGGTTCGGCATGGCCGTGCAGCGTCACCCACCAGCTGCTGATGGCGTCGATCAGGCGGCGGCCGTCCGCCAGCTCCAGTTCGCTGCCGCGGGCGGAGCGCACCTGCAACGGCTCCGGGCTGGTGGCCACCTGGGTGGTGGGGTGCCAGAGGTGGGGATGCCAGCTCATCGGTGTCTGCGATCAAGTTCTGAGATCAAGCAACGCTCTGCTGTGGGGGGCGGCCAGCCCAATCATGGCGATCACCCATGCTGTTGATGCGCCTGGGGTTGCTTCGGTGCTGCGGGCTGGCTGTTGTCCCGGCGGGCCATCAACACCAGCCAGTAGGCCACGGCGATTCCCACCACCACCACACCGAAACCAGCCATCAGTGCCGGTTTGTTTTCGGCACCCGGAGGCAGCACGATCACTTTTCGGGCTACTGCCGTGAGGGCCGTGAGCAACACGAGCTCGATCTGAACCACATGGTCGCGCAGGTAGGCGGTGACGTTCTGCAGCACTTCCAGGGCAATGAAAATCAGCAACAGGCGATCCAGCAGCTTGATCAAGTTGCCGTCAAACCAGTTGGTCTGCAGATTGGCGATCTTCAGCAGCGTGTCGAAAAACAGTTCCAGCGTGCCCACCCCAACCACAACGGCCAGCAGCACCGCCAGGAGCTTGGCCAGCCAGCGCTCATACCTGTGGATGCCGGCGAGAAAACGGTTGTCGCTGAGAATTTTCATGGTGAGTCGAGTGATAAGGGCGACTTGAGCTGGCGTGGCGCTGCTGCGGTGGGATCAAACAAACAGCCCCAGCCGTGCAGTCAGGCACGGCCGGGGTGAAAGTGTACTCAAGAATGGTGGCAAGACCTTGTTGCTAGAACTTGTGGTCGCGCAGGGCCTCTACTTGATAGATGTAGGTGATGATTGAGTAATCCGCATAGTACTTGGCCTCGATCTCGCGGGTGATCTTGTCGGCCAGTTCGCGGGTGCCTGTGAGCACTTCAATCTTCACGTTGGAGAGAGTGTGCGACACGCTGGGTTCACCTGTTGAGCGCACATTGCGGCTTCCTTCGCCGCCGGCGGCATTCACCGTGTAACCGGTGGCGCCGGCAGCTTTGATGAGCTTGATGAGCTTTTTGGAGAGGATTTCCTCGCCGACAATCACCAGCTTCCAGACTTGTTGGCTCATGAGTTTGCTCGAAAATGAAAGACTGTGTTTTTGAAATTCTAACGACCGAGCATCATCTCGGCAAGCCCGATGAAGAGCGGAATGCAGATAGCGATCGCCACCGGCGTGCCGATGGCTGTGGAGGCACCAATGTAGGCCGAGGGATTGGCTGAAGGGATGCCCGCACGCAGGGTGGGCGGGCCTGAGATGTCAGAGCTGGAGGCTGCGATCACAGCCAGTACCACGCATCCGCCGATGCTGAAGCCTGTGAGCTTGTGAATGATCAGGCCCAGGCCGAAGGCCAGGAACCCATGCAGGATCGGTGCAATGAAGGCGTAGATCGCAAACCACTGGGCCACCTTGCGCAGTTCGTTCATCCGCTGGGCGGCCTCCATGCCCATGATGATCATCAGCACCGCCAGGAAGCCGCGGAACAGGGGGTTGAAAAAGCTCTCATACACCGGCTCAGGCCTGGTGAGAATGCCGAGGGCCACACCCAGGAGCAGGGCGGTGACGGCCGAGCTCTGCAGGCTTTCCTGGATGATCGGCCAGATCTCCACCTTCTCTGAGGCATTGCCGGTCTTCTTGCTCAGATACACGCTGGCCACCACGATCGCCGTCACCAGCGCGGGGATATCCATGAAGGGATAGAGGGCTGCTGTCCAGGCCTCGTAGGTGATTTTGGCGGAATCCAGCTGGGGCAGCACCGCCGCCATGGTGGATCCGCTCACCGCACCGAACAGGCCGCCCGTGGCCACCGCATCCGTGACCTTGATTCCCGGGAGCTTGCCTAAGGTCCAGCGGCTGATGAACACGATCACAATGCCGATCAACACAGCTGCGAGGGCTGGCAGGAAGATATCGGTGGGGTTGGAATTGCGGATGGCGATTCCGCCTGTGAGGCCGATCTTCATCAGCAGGAAAAAACTGATGAACTTGTAGATGGAATCCGGGATGGCCAGCTGGCTGCCGAGGGAAGCAACCACGATGCCGCCGATCAGAAAACCCAGGGTTGGAGACTGGAGCTGCTCAAGAAAGAGACTTAGAAATTCGGACACTGTTGTTCTCTGAAGGATTAGTTCTCTGCAGACTGGAGAGCAGAGGTTGGTGGGGGAGCTGGAGGGGCAGGCAGGGGGGGTCCCTGCTGCGCAGATGGATGAATGCCATTGATCAGCGCAAGCTCTGGAAGTGGGTGAAGCCAGGCTCTGCCAGCACTTCCAGTTCGCCAACGCGCGCCAGCCAGCCCTGCTGCCGGAAGTGGCCGAGAGTCTTGGTCACGGTGACGCGCGACACGCTGGCCATTTCCGCCAGGAGCCGATGGGTGAGGTTCATTGACTCCAGGGGTACGGAACGGCCCTGCTCCGTGCTGACTCCAAATCTCCTGCTGAGCCAGATCAGGAGATGGAACAGGCGCGCCTCCGCTGGGCGAATGCGGGTGAGCCGGAGCAGTGTGCCCAGCTGCTGGATGTGGGTTGTGGTGAAGTCCTCGTGCTCAGCTGTACCAGCGTTCCATTCCTGAACTCTGACTGCGGAAAGAGCGCGGAGTTCCATGGGCTGCTGAGTGAGCAGCTGGGGAACCACGATCTCTCCGGGGCCCCAGATACCGAGGGTGAAGATCTCGGCTTGATCGGTCCAGCTGGCGGCCCGCAGATAGCCATCATCCAAGCGCCAGCAGACGTGAACAGGCAGAGACTGTCCAGCCTCCAGGACAAGCTGCAAGCCTTGTTTAGCCATGATTGAGTGCATCGCCGGCACAAGAAGGGTGATGGCAGGACAGTGCCGGATGCCACAGTGACGTGTGACCGGCGGAACGTAGGCACCGCGAGACTCGGACTGGGGCAGGCTCTGGCCAGCAGCAGCGATCGCATTGATAAGCATTGCTGACGTATTCGCAAAAGTATTGTTTCTAGGCAACACAGGGGGGTTCTGCCGATACTTTTGTTTGCTGCATTGGCTGGGGCGCTCAAGGCCTCTCAGAGCCTTATGCCTTGAATGACCTTTTGCCCGTATCACAGGAAGATCAAGAGCCTGAATAGGCCCGCTAATCGCTTGCTTCCCAGTTCACCTACGCCCCTCCAGGCCCCTTGCAATTCAACACCTTCGATCGGCCCTTTGGGCTAGCTCGTTCAATGCCAGGTGTACGGGTTTGATCAGGCGGATGCTCCAGACGGTGGTTATTAGGGGATTCGATAATGCAAATATGGGGCTGTTGGTGTGAACGCCTTTGCTGTTCTCCAGCGGCAGGGAGAACAGCAAAGGCAGAGCTGACAGATTTATTTCGCATTCACAGGTGACAGGTTCGAGTTGTGCTTGCCTCGACAGTCTGTTATGATGCAGAAGACTGGCTTGTTTAAATGTATCGCTCTCTGCACATGAGGCTCTCGCGTTTGAAGCCCTTAGATTTGAAGTTGGCTGGGGCGCTGGTTGCCATGGCGGTGCTCGGTGGTTGCGCCAGCGATGGCGGCGGAGTTCAGAGCCAGAAGCTGGCGGCGATCAAATCCCGGGGCAGCCTTGTTTGCGGCGTGGAGGGCAAGCTCCCTGGCTTCAGCTTCGTGGAGTCATCCGGGGCCTACAGCGGCCTGGACGTGGACGTGTGCAAGGCGGTTGCCGCCGCAGTGCTGGGAGATCCGGCCAAGGTGCAATATCGCGACCTCAATTCCAGCGAGCGCTTCGCCGCCCTGGCAAGCGGTGAAGTGGATCTGCTGTCGCGCAACACCACTTACACCCTCAGCCGCGATGCGGTCGGCGGCAACGGTCTCAGCTTCGCGCCCACCGTCTTCTACGACGGCCAGGGGGTGATGGCACCCACTGCCAGCGGCATCAAGGGCCTCAAGGACCTGGCCGGCAAGCCGATCTGCGTGGAAACAGGCACCACCACCGAACTCAATCTGGCCGACCGCATGCGCGAGATCAAGGCGCCCTACACCCCGTTGAAGTTCCAGACCAGCGACCAGACCTATGCCGCCTACCTGCAGGGACGCTGCGAGGCTGTGACCAGCGATCGCTCCCAGCTGGCCGGCAAGCGCAGCAGCTTCCCTGATCCCGGCGCCCACACCCTGCTGCCGGATGTGCTGAGCAAGGAGCCCCTGGCACCGGCCACCACCAACGCCGATCCCGCCTGGGCGGATGCGGTGCGCTGGGTTGTGTTTGCCCTGATGCAGGCTGAGGAGTCCGGCATCACCCAGGCCAACATCGACGCCAAGCTGGCCGAGGCCAAAGCCAGCACCAACCTTGCCGACCTGCGCCGCTTCCTGGGTGTTGAAGGGGATTTCGGCAAGCATCTGGGCCTGCCGGCTGATTTTGTGGTGAAGGCGGTGAAGGCTGTTGGCAACTACGGCGAGATCTTTGAGCGCAATGTCGGTACGGGCTCTCCGCTCGGGCTGGAGCGCGGGCTCAACCGCCAGTGGAATCAGGGAGGCCTGCTCTACTCGCCACCCTTCCGTTGATGCCCGCTGCCGTAACGCCCTGGTGGCGGAACCGCCGCCTGATCCCCTGGCTGGCCCAGGCAGCAGCCGGCCTGGTGTTGCTGGTGCTGGTGGCCTTTCTGCTGGGCAACCTGGTGCGCAACCTCACGGCGGCGGGCCTGTTGCTCAGCTGGGGCTGGATTGACAACCCGGCCGGCTTCGACATCGCCGAAACCCTGCTGCCCTTCCAGGCCGACATGCCCTACTGGCGCGGTCTGCTGGCGGGCCTGGTGAACACCCTGCGGGTAGTGGTGGTGGGGTTGGTGGGGGCCACCCTGCTGGGCACCCTGGTGGGAGTGGCCGCCTTCAGCAGCAACGGCCTGCTGCGCCGCCTGGCTCGGGTGTACGTGGAGGTGATCCGCAACATTCCGCTGCTGCTGCAACTGGTGTTCTGGTATTTCGTGGTGTTCCTGGCCCTGCCGGGCGGCAGCGAGGCGATCCAGCTGCCCGGGGTGGTGCTGGCCAAGTCGGGGCTCTATCTCGGCAGCCCGGAGCTGGTGAACGGCCAGTGGCAGGCACCGCTTCGCTTCACGGTGGAATTCAGTGCCCTGCTCACCGGCCTGGTGGTGTACACCGCAGCCTTCATCGCTGAGGTGGTGCGCGGCGGGGTGGCGGCCGTGCCCCGGGGGCAGTGGGAGGCGGCCCGTTCCCTGGGCTTCAGCCACCTGCAGATGCTGCAGAGGATCGTGCTGCCCCAGGCCCTGCGGGTGATTGTGCCCGGCCTCAACAGCCAGTACATCTCCCTGGCCAAGAACTCCTCCCTGGCGGTGGCCTGTGGCTATACCGATCTCTATTCGGTGGCGGAAACCACCCTCAACCAGACCGGCCGGGCCGTGGAGGTGGTGTTGATCCTGCTCGGTTCCTATCTACTGATCAACCTGGTGATCTCGGCGCTGATGAATGGCCTCAATGGCCTGGTGCAATTGCGGGAGCGCTGATGAATCCGATCCTGCAGCGCCTGCGCCGTGAGTTGTTCGCCAATCCCCTCGATGGGGTGATCTCGATCGGCCTGATCACGGGCCTGCTGATCGCCGCTGCTGCCGTCCTGAACTGGGCCCTGTTCCAGGCCCGCTGGGCCGTGATCCAGGCCAACAGCACCCTGTTTGCGGTGGGCCGCTACCCCGGAGACCAGCAGTGGCGCCTATGGCTGCTCACCGCCCTGCTGGCCTCGGCCACCGGGCTCAGTTGGGGCCTGCTGCGGGCCACACCTCGTGCCGATCGCCCCGCCCGCCTCTGGCCCCGCAACGATCGCCTGGCCGTGCTGGTGCTCCTGGCCCTGGCCGTGCTGGTGCCCCTGGGCCTGGGGCTCCAGCACGCCATTCAGCTGCGCTGGTGGCTGCTCACCGCCCTGCTGCTGGGGCTGCGCTGGGCAACCGGGCGCTGGGCCCTGCGGCTGCCAGCGATTCTTCTGCGATTGGTGCCCCTGCTCTGGCCTCTCCTCTATCTCGTGGGGATGGTGCTGATCAGTGGCGGGCTGGGGCTGGTTCAGGTGGCCCCCTCGGAGTGGGGTGGTCTTCTGCTCACCCTGCTGCAGGCCAGCTTCGCCATCCTGCTCTGCTTCCCGCTGGGGGTGCTGCTGGCGCTGGGCCGCCGCAGCGACCTGCCTCTGCTGCGCTGGTGCTCGGTGCTCTACATCGAGTTCATCCGTGGAGCGCCGCTGATCACCCTCCTGTTCCTTGGCCAGAACATCCTCGGTTTCCTGCTGCCAGGAGGCATGGCTCCCGAGCGGGTATGGCGCGCTGCCTGGGTGCTCACTCTGTTCGCTGCTGCCTACGTGGCCGAGGCGGTGCGATCCGGCCTGGCAGCCGTGCCCGCCGGCCAGCTGGAGGCCGCCCGCTCCCTGGGGCTTCCCCTTCCCCAGGCCCTGATCCACGTGGTGCTGCCCCAGGCCATGCGCGTTGCCATGCCGGCCACCGTGAGCCAGTTCATCAGCCTGCTGCAGGACACAACGCTGCTCTCGCTGATCGGCCTGCTGGAACTGCTTGGCACGGCCCGCACGGTGATGGCCAACCCTGCTTATCTGGGGCGCAATGCCGAGGTGTATCTGGTGCTGGCCGTGCTGTTCTGGTGCTGCTGCGCTGCTCTGGGGCTGGGCAGCCGTGCCCTGGAGACCCGCCTCAATCCCAATCCCCCCCACCGCGCCACCGCCAAGGCATGACACGCCCCGCCACCAGCGCCAACCCATCGGCCCCCATCCTGATCGAAGCCCGCGGGGTGGAGAAGTGGTACCCCAATGGCTTCCATGCCCTGCGCGGTGTCGACCTCACCGTGGCCCAGGGCGAGGTGGTGGTGGTGATGGGCCCCTCGGGCTCCGGCAAGAGCACCTTCATCCGCACGTTCAATGCGCTGGAGGATTTCCAGAAGGGCTCAATCGTGGTGGATGGCATCGCCCTCACCCACGATGTGCGCCAGATCGATGCCATCCGCCGCGAAGTGGGGATGGTGTTTCAACAGTTCAATCTCTTCCCGCACCTGACGGTGCTCGACAACCTCACCCTGGCGCCGGTGTTGGTGCGCAGGCGGCCCAAAGCTGAAGTGGAGCGCCAGGCGTTCGAACTGCTGGAGCGGGTGGGCATCCACGAGCAGGCCCGCAAGTATCCGGGACAGCTGTCCGGCGGCCAGCAGCAGCGGGTGGCAATCGCCCGTTCGCTCTGCATGGAGCCGCGCATCCTGCTCTTCGACGAGCCCACCAGCGCCCTCGATCCGGAGATGGTGCAGGAGGTGCTGGAGGTGATGCGGGAACTCGCCCGCGAAGGGATGACCATGGTGGTGGTGACCCACGAGATGCGCTTTGCCCGCCAGGTGGCCAGCCGGGTGGTGCTGATGGCGGAAGGCCGGGTGGTGGAGGAGGCGCCGCCTGAGCAGTTCTTCACCAATCCCCAGCACGAGCGCAGCCGTCAGTTCCTCAGCCAGATCGCCTGAGGCTGATTCACCTGAGCTGGACTCAGAGGCCAAACCAGCGGCAGATCAGAAACGGCACCACCAGGGTCATGGCGATCGTGAGCGGGAAGCCGTAACGGGCGATGTCCAGAAACTTGTAGCGGCCGGGGCCGAACACCATCAGGTTGGTCTGGTAGCCCACCGGGCTGAGAAAGCTCTGGCTGGCACCGAACAGAACGGCATAGATGAAGGCCAGCGGCGGCTGCTCCAGGCCGAGCGCCAGCTGGCCGGCGATCGGGATCAGCATGGCCACGGTGGCGGCGTTGCTCATCACCTCGGTGAGCAGGGTGGTGAACAGGAACACCACCAGCAGGGCCCCATACACAGGCCAGTTGTCCAGGCCCAGCAACAGGGCCTTGGCGAAGGCGGTGGCCAGGCCGGTTTTCTCCAGGGCCACGCTGAAGCTGGCCAGGGATCCCAGCAGCAGGATCACGTCGAGTCGGATGGCGCGCTGCAGTTCGCCGGGCCGCAGGCAGCCGCTGGCCACCATCGCCACCGTTCCCAGCAGCACCGAGGCCACCAGCGGGATGATCTCGAAGCTGGGCAGCAGGATCACCAGGGCTGCGATCAGCAGGGCCAGTCCCTTGCGGCTCACGGTGGGCAGGTCCTTCTCCAGCTGCTCCAGCACCACCAGGTCGTTGTTGTCCTGCAGGCCGCGGATGGCGTCCTTGGGGCCCTGCAACAGGAGCACGTCGCCTTCGCGCAGCGGGGCCCGCCCGAGGCTCTCGCGCACCACCTCGTTGCCGCGCCGCAAGGCCAACACAGTGGCGTTATACCGTTGCCGGAAGCGCAGGTCGCGCAGGCAGTCGCCCGCCAGCGCCGAACCTGAGGGCAGCAGCACCTCCACCATCCGCTGTTTGTCCCGCTGGTCTGGCATCCCCGGTTCTTCGGGGGTGGGGGCCAGCACCACGGTGTGGTCCTGCTGCAGGCGCAGCAGATCTTCTCGGCTGCAGCGCAGCAGCAGCCGATCGCCCAGGGCCAGGGTTCGGTCGGCCAGGGGCGGCAGGAAGCGTTCGCTGTCGCGGTGCAGCTCCAGCACATCCACATCGAAGCGGCGCTGCAGGCGGCAGGAGTGCAGCGACTGGCCGATCAACTGGGACCGCTCGGGAATCTTCACCTCGGTGAGATAGCCGCTGCTGGAGAGGTTGGCGATCAGGTCGTCGTCGTCGGTGCCGCGATCGGGGAGAAAGCGATCGGCCAGCAGCACCATCACCACACCGCCCACCAGCCAAACGCCGATGCCGATGGGCGTGAAGCTGAACAGGCCGAAGGCGCCATAGCCGAGTTTGTCGCTCACCTCGCTGGCCAGCAGGTTCACCGAGCTGCCCAGCAAGGTCAGGGTGCCGCCCAGCACGGTGGCAAACGACAGCGGCAGCAGCACCTTCGAGGGGGAGATCCGGCGCCGCTGGCACCAGCTCTCCACCACCGGCAGCAGGCTGGCCACGATCGGCGTGTTGGGCACGAAGGCCGACACCGGGCCCACGGCGCCCACCATCAGGGCAATCATCCGCTTGGGGCTGCGGATCGCATCGGAGCCGATCAGCTCGCGTAGCCGGTCGAGGCCGCCGCTGCGGAACAGGCCTGCCGAGAGGGCGAACAGGCCCATCAGGGTGATCAGGGCAGGACTGCCGAAGCCCGCAACCGCCTCACCCGGCTTGAGCACGCCACCCACGATCAGCAGGGCCATGGCCAGCAGGCCGGTGACCTCCGGTGCCAGCCAGCCGCCGATGAAGATCACCACCGAGCCCGCCAGGGTGAGCAGGGTGATCAGGGCGCCGGGCTGGAGCACGGCCGAAACCAGATCTTGCACAGGCGCAAAGCAATCGGGGCAGAATACACGGTTTGCAGGTGCGGCAATACCAGGCAGCTGCCAGGGCCATTTGCGCTTCTTTTGCGCAAATAACAAAACAGGATCGGCCTATTTCCTACTTCTGAGCCGGGCTATTGCAAGGGCGACCTTCGGGGCCTCAGCGCGTTGCGTCGCCGATGGTGTTCGTGGAGCTGGCTCGCAGGCTGCAGCCGAGGGGCTCGCTGGCCATGCCTCAGAATCCAGTCACAACAAGAGGGTGCTTGCTCCCTCCCCATCTGCCGTGTCATTGCTCAACAGCACCATCGCCATCATCGTCGGCATCGCCCTGCTATTCGGCGGCGGCGAGCTGTTTGTGGCCGGCTCCGTGGCCCTCTCCCTGCTGCTGGGGATTCCCCAGATCGTGATCGGTCTCACGGTGGTGTCACTTGGCACCAGCGCGCCGGAGCTGTTTGTGAGCCTCATCTCCACCATCCAGGGGAATCTGGGGGTGGCCGGTGCCGACAATCTGGCCGTGAGCAACATCGTGGGCAGCAACATCTTCAACGTGCTGGTGGTGCTGGGCCTCAGCGCCCTGATTGCGCCCCTGCGGGTGAAGAGCCGCCTGGTGAAGCGCGATGTGCCGCTGCTGCTGGGCGTGTCGATGGCGGTGTGGGGCATGGCCTCCGGCGGCCGTGTCACCTGGCAGGCCGGTGTGGCCCTGCTGGTGGCCACGGTGATGAACATCGTGTGGGAGATGCGCACCGCCGGCGAAAATCCAGACGAGGTGAACGAGATCGATGAGGCCGAGCGGGCTACACCCCTCGTGGCTGGCCTCAAGCTTGCTGCAGGCCTGGTGTTGCTGGTGGCGGGCTCCCAGCTGCTGGTGAAGGGGGCCACGGCCGTGGCCCTGTCGCTGGGGGTGAGCACCACCGTGATTGGCCTCACGATCGTGGCTGCCGGCACCTCGATGCCTGAACTGGTCACCTCCCTGGTGGCCGCCTACCGGGGTAAGGCCGATCTGGCGATCGGCAATGTGGTGGGCAGCAACCTGCTCAACCAGCTGGTGATCCTGGGCCTCTGCGCCACGGTGGCCGGTGGCCGGGGCCTGGGTGTGGATCCGGTGATGATCCAGCGCGACCTGCCGATCATGGTGCTCACCACCCTGGCCTGCCTGCCGATCTTCTGGACCCAGGGTGTGATCACCCGCGTGGAGGGGGGCATCCTGGTGCTGCTTTACGTGCTGTATGTGGTTGAGCAACTCCTGCTCAACACCGCTCCAACCTTCTCCGACGAATTTCGCCTGGTGGTGCTGGTGGTGCTGGTGCCGGGGTTGTTGGTGTTTCTGGCCTGGCAGGTGCTGGCCTGGCGGGAGCAACGGCGCCTCTCCTAGCTTCGCGTTGCCTTGGGCCTGGAATGCCCAGCCGCCTTGCTCACCACGCTCCTGATTCTGCTGATCGGCCTGGCACTGGCCCGGCTCACGGCGGGCAAGCTGGTGCACTGGGCGGTGCCCGCCATCGTGGTTGAGCTGTTCGTGGGCTTCGTGCTTGGCAACAGCGTGCTGCCTTTTGAGGCCATCGCGCCCCTGAGCGGCCTCACGGAGCTGGGCGTGCTCACCCTGTTCTTCCAGGTGGGCCTGGAGGTGCGCGGCGATCTGATGGCCTCACGGCGCAACACGATCCTGCGGCTGGTAGCGTTGAGTTGCCTCACGCCCTTGCTCGCCTACGGTCCGCTCGTGGTCGGCTTCGGTCTCCAGCATGCCCCGGCTCTGTTGTGCCTGGCCTGTCTGTCGGCCACTGGCACGGGGGTCACCCTGCGCCTGCTCGCCCAGCGGCAGGCCCTGGGAACACCGTCTGGGCGTCTGCTCGTGGGGGTGTCGGTGCTCGACGATCTCCCCGCGATCGCCCTGCTCGGCCTGGCAGTGGCCTCGGGTGCCCAGGATGGGGGAGGCAGGAGCCAGGGAGGAGCCCTGCTGGCCCTGGGTCTGCTGGCTGCGCTGCTGAGTTATCTCGGCGTGCGCTGGTGGGCCAGGCTCCAGCGCCGTGCTCCCAGCAGCCCGCTGGCCATCCTGCTGCTGCTGGTGAGCTGTGCCTGGGTTGCAGAAATCACGGGCTTCACGTCCCTGCTCGGAGCCCTTTGGGCTGGGGTCCTGCTCACCCGCATGGGGCCGCTGCAGGGGGAGGTGAACCGGGTGTTGACGCTGCTTTCGGAGGTGTTTCTTCCCCTCTATTTCATCAGCGTGGGCATGCGGGTGTCGGCCGCCAGCCTGCTGGACTGGCAGGCCTGGAGTCTTGGTGCCGCCCTGATGGTGCTGGCCCTGGCCAGCAAGGCCCTGTGCGGTTTCGGCATCACCGCCCACGACCGGCGGGCCGGAGTCGACCGCTGGCTTGTGGTGTTCGGTCTCATCCCCAGGGGACTGCCAGGCCTGGTGTTTGCCACCACTGCGCTCTCCGCCGGAGTGATCAGCTCCAGTCAGTACTCCGCCCTGGTGTTAATGGTGACCGGCACCACCGTGCTGGGCCTGGTGTTGCTGGAACGTCGGCTGTTGGCCCTGCCGCCATGCGCAGAGGCAACCTGAAAGGCCCTCAAAAAGGATCTAAGCTCGGAAGCTTGTCTTTCCCCTTGGGATGACTCCCTCCCGCCCTCAGCCGCTCTGGCACAGCATTCCAACTCCCGAATGCATCGAGCGACTGGGTAGCCGGTCTGAGGGTCTCACTACGGCCGAAACGGCCCGCCGTCTGGCCGATGGCGGCCCCAACAAGCTCGAGCTGGCCGAGGGCCGCAGCAACTGGCAGATCCTCTGGGACCAGTTCAGCAACGTGATGCTGATCATGCTCCTGGCGGTGGCGGCCGTCTCGGCTGGCGTGGCCTATGTGGAACAGAAGTTTCCCAAGGATGCGATCGCCATCGTGCTGATCGTGGGCCTGAACGGCCTGCTGGGCTACCTGCAGGAAAGCCGGGCCCAGAAGGCGCTGCTGGCCCTGCGCGACATGGCCCAGCCCCAGGTGCAGGTGCGCCGCGACGGCCAGTGGCAGCGCCTGAGCAGCGAGGAGCTGGTGCCCGGCGACCTGATCCGCCTGGAGGCGGGCGACCGGGTGCCGGCCGACGCCCGGCTCCTGGAGGCGGTGGATCTGGGCTTGCGCGAGGCGGCCCTCACCGGCGAAGCCGAGGCGGTGTTCAAGAAGGCCGAACTGGTGCTGGAGGAGAGCACCCCGGTGCTGGAGCGCCTGAACTGCCTGTTCCAGGGCACCGAGGTGGTGCGCGGCCGCGGTGTGGCCCTGGTGACAGCCACAGGGATGGGCACCGAGCTGGGCCAGATCGCCGAGCTGATCAACACCGCCGGCGGGGAGAGTACGCCGTTGCAGGAGCGGCTCGACGGACTGGCCAAGGTGCTGGTGGGCAGCTCCCTGGCCCTGGTGGCGGTGGTGGTGGGCCTGGGTCTGCTGCTGGGCCAGGATCCCCTCAACCTGCTGGAGGTGTCGCTGTCGATGGCGGTGGCGATCGTGCCGGAGGGTCTGCCTGCCGTGATCACCGTCACCCTGGCGATCGGCACCCAGCGGATGGTGCAGCGTGCAGCCCTGATCCGCCGCCTGCCTGCGGTGGAGGCCCTCGGTTCGGTGACCGTGATCTGCTCCGACAAGACCGGCACCCTCACCCAGAATCGCCAGGTGGTGCAGGACCTGCGCCTCGGCACCGAGGCCGTGGCGGTGAGTGGCCTCGGCTACGAACCCAACGGCGCCTTCACACCCCGGCTCCTCACCCCGCCGGAGGGAGCAACGGCCGGGGCCGCCCACGGACTGGAGCGTTTGCTGCTGCAGGCTGCCGTGCTCTGCAGCGACGCCGAACACAAGCAGAATGCCGATGGCACCTGGGAGATCCTCGGCGATCCCACCGAGGGGGCCCTGTCGGTGGTGGCGGCCAAGCAGGGCATTGACGACTTCGAACTGCGCAGCCACTACCGGCGTGCCGCTGAGATTCCCTTCAGTTCCGAACGCCAGTTGATGGCGGTGTGGGTGGAGGACCGCGACGGCCACCTGCAGGCCCCGCTCGGAGAGGTGGCCGCCGGCTCCGACCAGCTGCTGATCAGCAAGGGAGCCCCGGAAGTGATCCTGGCCGATTGCGGGCGTTGGGTGGACGGCAGCGGCGTGGTGCCCATGAGCCCCGCTCAGCGCCAGTGGTGGCTGGATCAGGCCCGGGATCTGGCCGCCGCCGGCCTGCGGGTGCTGGCCTTCGCCTGTGCCCCCCATCACCCCAGCCCGGATCACCCCTTAGCCGACCAGGTGCTGCTGGGCCTGATGGCCCAGCTCGATCCCGCCCGCCCGGAGGTGATGCAGGCCGTGGCCACCTGCCGCAGCGCGGGCATTCGCCCGGTGATGATCACGGGCGACCATCCGCTCACCGCCCGGGCGATCGGCAGTGATATCGGCCTTTCCACCGCGGATGCGGAGGTGGTGCTGGGCCGTGAGCTGGAAGCCAGCACCGACGAGCAGCTGCGCGAGCTGACGGCACGCTGCAGCGTCTATGCCCGGGTGCCGCCCGAGCAGAAACTGAGGATCGTCAAGGCGCTGCAGGCCAACGGCCAGGTGGTGGCCATGACCGGAGATGGCGTCAACGATGCCCCAGCCCTCAAGCAGGCCCACATCGGCGTGGCCATGGGCATCGCCGGCACAGAGGTGAGCAAGGAAGCGGCCGACATGGTGCTGCTCGACGACAACTTCGCCACGATCGTGAATGCGGTTGAGGAGGGCCGGCTGGTGTACGCCAACATCCGGCGCTTCGTGAAATACATCCTCGGCAGCAACGTGGGTGAACTGATCACCATCGCCGCCGCCCCCTTGGTGGGGGTGTTCGGGGTGCCGATGACGCCCCTGCAGATCCTCTGGATGAACCTGGTCACCGACGGCGTGCCGGCCCTTGCGCTGGCACTTGAACCGGCCGAGGATGGCCTGATGCAGAAGCAGCCGGCCAGGCCCGGGGAATCAATCTTCGCCCGCGGCATCGGCCGCTACATCCTGCGGGTGGGGGTGGTGTTCGCCCTGATCGTGATCGCCCTGATGGTGTGGAGTTACCGCACCGGCGGAATCAACGGGCCGTGGAAAACGATGGTGTTCACCACCCTCTGCCTGGCCCAGATGGGCCACGCCCTCTCGGCCCGCAGCGACCGGCCGCTGATCCAGGTGAACCCCTTCAGCAACCCCTGGCTGCTCTGGGCGGTGATTCTCACCACCGGCCTGCAGCTGCTGCTCCTCTATGTGCCCGTGCTGGCGAAGTTCTTCGGCACCGTGCCCCTGCGCCCAGCCGAGCTGCTGGTGTGCGTGGGCGTAAGCCTGATCCTGTTCGTCTATCTGGAATTGGAGAAGATCCTGCGGCAATGGTGGAGCCGACAACGGGCCGATGCACCGTCGGCCCGAGCCTTAGGGCTCCTGTCATGAGCGGACTGATCGAGCGTCTTCCCCAGTTGATCCTTTCGGCTGTGGATGCCAATCCACTGCTTGGCTATGGCGCCATTGCGCTGGTGATGCTGCTTGAGAATGTGGTGCCTCCGATTCCTTCGGAGGTTGTGATGCCGCTGGCTGGATTTCTGATCCAGCAGGGCAAGCTGGAGCTGGTGCCTGCCGTTCTGGCAGGGCTGCTGGGCACGGTGCTCGGCGCCTGGTTCTGGTATGGAGTGGGGCGTCTTATCAACGAGGAGCGCCTGGAGCAGTGGCTGAAACGGCACGGCCGCTGGCTTGGCCTGCGGGCGGATGATCTGGCCCGCAGCCGGTGCTGGTTCAGCCGACACGGTGTTGCCGTGGTGTTCTGGGGACGGATCATCCCCGGAATCCGCACATTTGTGTCCCTACCAGCGGGCATTGAAATGATGCCCCAGGTGCGCTTTCTGGCATGGACCACCGCTGGCAGTCTGCTTTGGATCCTGATTCTGACAATGGCTGGACAGGCACTGGGCGAGGGATATCAAAAAGTCGGCGTGTGGATTGGTGATATTGGTGCCGTCATCAAGCCGATACTGGTTATTGCTGTTCTGGCCTTCGTGATCTGGGTTGTGCTGAATCTGGTGCGATCCAGCGGCCGATCACGCTCTGATCAGTAAAGGCAGTGGCTGTGCCCAATCCGCCTTTGCCATCGGCCCTATGGATCGGATCATTGCAGGGGTCCTGATTGCCTCTGCGGCAGCAGGATCTCTGTTTCTCGTCTATTTCACGGATGGTTTGATCGATAGGAATCCCAGCGCCCCAGCTGGCGGCGTCCATGTCCGGCCCTACTACCTAGGTTGGACTGGTTGGTCGATTGATTTGTGAATTGATTCAACTTTATTGATGAATGCATTGATTGATCATCGGGGTTTCCTGCGATTGCCAGTTGGCGCCACTTGTTGGCCAGGCGACTACAGTGCATCCGTCAACCAAGGCCCGCTTCAACCGCTTGTTCCTTGATATTCTGGTCATCCTGCTGCTGATCGCTGCCAACGGCGTTTTCTCGGGCGCCGAGATTGCAATCATTTCGGCCCGTCGTCACCGCCTGGAGCAGCTCTCGGAGCAGGGGCAACGCTCTGCTCGGGTGGCCCTGAGGCTTGCGGATGCTCCAAGCCAGTTCCTGTCCACCGTCCAGATCGGCATCACTCTGATCGGCATCCTCAGTGGCGCCGTGGCTGGTGCCACTGTGGCCCAGAAGCTCGATGGCTGGCTGGAACAGGTTCCCCTGCTGAATGCCTACAGCGAGCTGCTGAGCTTCGGCCTGGTTGTAGCCGTGATCACCTATCTGTCTGTGGTGGTGGGTGAACTGGTTCCCAAGCGAGTGGCTCTGGCGAATCCCGAGCGGCTTGCCTGTGCCACAGCGCCCACCATGCGCTGGTTATCCAGGGTGAGTGGCCCGCTTGTCCATCTGCTCAGTCACTCCACTGAGGTTTTGTTGAAGGTTCTCGGTGTTTCAACAACCTATCAACAGGACATCACGGAGGACGAAATCAAAGCCATGTTCCGACAGGGCACCGACTCGGGAGTATTTGAGGAGGTGGAGCATGACATGGTGCAGCGGGTGCTGCGCCTGGGAGATCGCCCGATCAAGAGCCTGATGACCCCGCGTACTGACATCTGCTGGCTGGATATCGAGGAGCCACTCGACGTAAGCCTGGAGGAGATGCTGCTAAGCAACCACTCATGCTTTCCTGTTGCCAAAGGCAGTCTTGATGACTGCCTTGGTGTTGTGCGAGTGCGCAACATCCTGGTTGCCAAGTGTGCCGGCGATCCGATTGATCTTGAGGAATTGCTGCAGCCTCCATTATTTGTGGCCGAAAGTACGCGCGCCCTTTCCGTGCTTGAGCAGTTCAAACATAGCCGTATTCACATCGCTTTGGTCACCGATGAGTTTGGCGGGGTAGCTGGATTGGCGACTCTCAATGACCTGATGGAAGGGATCGTGGGTGATCTACCCTCGATTGAGGATGAAGAAGGGCCACTGGTCGTGACCCGGGATGATGGATCCTGGCTGGTGGATGGCGGACTGGATCTCGATGCCTTTACCGAACTGATCGACCACGACATTTTCGGCATTGCCCAGGAAGGTCGCTATCACACGCTGGCAGGCTTTGTGATGCATGTGTTAGAGCGCATTCCCCATGAAGCCGACCACTTTGACTGGCGTGGCTATCGCTTTGAAGTGGTTGATATGGATGGTAAAAGAGTCGACAAGATCCTTGTCAATGCCCTGCAAGTGCCTGCGGCCGATGCCAATTCAAGTGCAACTGAACCTGGCAGTCGACAGTCGAATGGTTCTCAAGATTGATTCCGTTACGAAAGAATTGCTTGTTGTTATCGGCCTGGCAACTTGGCAAGATGCTCACTGGAGCCCATCACCACCAACATCTGGCCCTCCTCAAGAACGTGGGATGCCGGTGGATTAACGCATAAATGATTGTCAGGACCGGCCGCCAGTACACTGATATTAAAGGTTTTGCGGAGATTGAGTTCCCTCAGTGAGTGGCCAATGAAGGATTCTGGAACCCGGATTTCTTCAATGCTGTTGATGTCATCAAGGCGCAGCCGATCCAGCAGGTTTGGGCGCACCAGCTCCATGCCCAGGCGAAGGCCCTGCATCTTGGACGGGAACACCACCCGATCAGCCCCCACCCGTTTCAGCATTCTCATGTGCAGGTCGGACGTCGCCCGGGCGATCACCTGCTGAACCTTGGAACCGGCTGCAACCTTGGCGATGAGAGTGGCAGTGACACTGGCTTCAATCGGCTCACGCATGGCCACCACAACCGTGCCCATGTCGAGAGCGCCGGCGGCTCTGAGGGCATCTTCATCGGTGCAATCCACAACCCGCGCTTCGATTGAAGCGTCGATCAGGCGCAGGGCGTCCACTGCCTTCTGATCGTTGTCGATCGCCAGCACTTCGGCGCCGGAACGGATCAGCTCCTCAATCACGGATGAGCCGAAACGACCAACACCGATCACTGCAAAGCTTCGTCGATGACGCTGCTGCTCTGTGCGCCAATGCCACCAGGGGTGGGGCGAGGGATTTGTGTCCATGAAACGGGTCGGAACGATGGGCTGGAGGCGGATGGCTAGCGATCAGAGGAAGAGGTCCTCACGGGGGTAGCCGACCCGGTCTGGGGGTCTGTTCCCATACAGGGCGGCCAACAGCAGCATGATCCCCAACCGTCCCACGAACATGCCCACCATCAGCACCAGCTGCCCCCAGCGGTTGAGCTCTGCGGTGACACCCAGATCCAGCCCCACGGTGCAGAAGGCCGACATGCAGGTGAACAGCTTCTCAAGGAAGCTGAAGCGGATACCAGTCAGGCTGCCATCGTCGGTTGCGCCGATGCCCAGCAGCAGGGCCATCAACAGCACAAACAGTCCGGAGGCCAGGGTGACCCCCACAGCCTTGAGCAGTAGTTCACTGGACATCTCGCGATTGCGAATCACCACCTGCTTACGACCCTCAAGTGTGGATTTGGTTGCACCCATCAGCAAGGCGAAGGTGGTGGTCTTGATGCCGCCGCCGGTGCCCCCGGGGCTGGCTCCGATGAACATCAACACGATCATCAGCAGCAGGCCAGCCTCCGAAAGAGTCTCCACGGACAGGGGAACGGTGTTGAACCCGGCTGTGCGCGTAGTGATCGATTGGAACAGCGTGACCTGCAGGCGCTGCAGCAGTGTGAGTCCAGATACCACCCCATCCTTGGCAAAGTGCTCCGTGAACAGCAACCCCAGGGCGCCGATCACGATCAGCAGCAGTGTGCTGCGCAACACCAGCCGGGTATGCAGACTCAGCCGGCGGATGCGCCCGAGACGAAAGCGCTTGGCCCACACGTCGTTGATCACGCGCCAGCCGATCCCCCCCACCACGATCAGGCTGCCAATCACCCCATTCACCACCGGGTTGTCGCGGTAGCGCACCAGATTGTCGCTCCAGAGACCGAAACCGGCGTTGTTGTATGCGCTGATGCAGTGAAACAACGAAGCCCAGAGGCGATCCAGGGGGTTGGTGATGTCCGTGAAGCCAAAGGTGTAGAGCACCACCGTGCCCAGACCCATCACGCAAAATCCGGCAACCAGGATGCCGTTGAAGGTCGGCCCGATGCCGCCGACCCCAAACTCATCCAGCGCCCTGCCCCGATCCAGGCGGTTGCGCAGGCCGCTGCGCCCTTGCACGAAACCCTGGAGGAAGGTGGTGATCGCCATCAGACCGAGACCGCCGGTGACGATCAAGCCCGCTAGGGCCAGCTGCCCCAGGGGGGTGAGATCACGGCTGATGTCAATGATCGAGAGGCCGGTCACCGTGATCGCCGAGGTCACCGTGAACAGGGCTTCCCAGAGGCCCACATCATCTGTGGAGCAGAGGGGACTCGAGAGGATGAAGGTGCCCAGCAGGATCACAAGGGCGCCAGTCACAACCGTGAACTGGGGAACTGTGAGCCTCTGTCGCCAGCGCTGCAGGCCCCTGACTCTGTTCGTCAGGAAGGCAAAGGCCATTGCGTTCCGTCCATCTGGGCTGGAAAGTGTTGATGAAGGTTAAGCGTTCGGGCGGGTTCAGTCTGAATGGGGCGTTCGGAACCTCAGAAGCGTCTCCTTGGGCGTTACCTCAGGGCTGGTGCCTGAAGACTGCTCATCGTTGGCCATGAAGAGTGCAATCGCGCCCAGTAGTGCGCCGAGGATCATCATCACGATGCTGATGCTGCAGTGAGCCTGGAAAACATCGGTGCTGGGTTGGTTGGTGCCGTTTTTGTGGCGCTCTTGATGAGTCTCTGTAATCCCCGTTTATCGGCCACTCAGTATGCATTGCTTTCGGGCGTGTATGCATTGAGCCGGTCCTTGTTGTCAGTACCGGCTGGGGCCCTTGCTGAGCGGCTGGGTTGGCCTCCGTTCTTCCTGCTCAAGGTCCTAAGCTCCCTGCCTGGATTCATCCTGTTGGTCAAGCTGGCTCCATGGCATGGCGATGGTCCCAAAGGAGCTTTTGATCCCCTCAAGGACAGCGCCTAAGTGGGCAATCAATGCATGTCCAAGGGCGTGAACGTCAGGCCTCCAGATAATCGAGGTATTCACCCGAAAGCCTGCGGATTGAAGCTGTTGCCCGTCGTTCAAGCCCCCGGGCCATATCCCGGGTGATGCCCATCTGCCGGGCCGCGGCGCTGAGGCTGAGGGGTTCGCTTTCGCCGATGCCGTAGCGCAGGCGCAGCAGTTCGGCTTCCTGGGGAGGCAGCTGGGCCAGCAGGCGCTGGATGTCCTGGCGCATCAGGGTGGAGGTCACCTGCTCCTGGGGCCGACTGAGCTGGCAGGCCAGGCTGTCCAGCAGGCGGAGCTCCTGGTCGTGGGGGTGATGACCGTCGAGGCTGAGGGGCTCCTGGGCCCGGAATAGGGCCTCGCGAATATCCAGGGGCTTGAGGCCCGTGGCGGCGGCCAGCTCGGCCAGGTTCGGATCCCGGCCCAGCTGGTGGCCGAGGGTCTGCTGGACCTGGCGCAGCTTCTGCAGTTGGTCCACCATCGTGGCCGGCAGGCGGATCGTGCGCCCCTTGGCCACCAGGGCACTGCCGATGCCGTCGCGGATCCACCAGGCTGCATAGGTGGAGAAGCGATAGCCCCGGCTGGGGTCAAAGCGCTCCACCGCCCGGATCAGCCCGATCGTGCCCTCCTGGATCAGATCCTCCAGGTCGATCGGGCGGTGCTGGTAGCGCTTCGCGATGCTCACCACGAGGCGCAGGTTGGCGAGGACCATGCGGCTGCGGGCCTGGTTGGCCAGGCGCAGGCGGCGCCGGAGCTGGCCCACGCTCAGGCCGGCTTCCAGGGCCCAGGCCTGCAGGCTGGGTTCCACCCCTCCGGCGCGCAGTTTCATTTCCTCGGCCACGTCTTGAGCCTGGCGGCCGGCCTGCACAAGGCGGGCCAGGGTGATTTCGTCTTCAGCGGTGAGCAGCGGGATGCGTCCCATGGTCCGCAGGTGCTGCGTGAGTGCGTCGCAGCCGCCCGGGGGGCACTTCTGTGGCGCAGGCATCGGAGGGATGTCTGTGATTGGGTCGGCAAACGTTAATGACTGCTGCAGGCGGCTGGGTGCGTCGGGCTCGAGCTAGCAACCAGTAGCTCAAATCGGGCTGATCAGTTGCACTGATCAATCGTCTGAATGGGCCAAAACCGCAAGCGGACTCTGCCTGGATTGGACTGGCATGGCGTTGGCAGAGCTGCGTCATGTCGCCATCTGGGCTGCAGATCTGCGCTCATGATCTGGGCTGCAGGTCTGTGCTGAAATCGCTTATTCAGGAGGGCTGTTCAACATCAAAAAGGGCCCGGACAAGCCGGGCCCAGAAGTTTGGATTGGCCGCGATCAGGCCAGTGCTGCCACTGCTTGCTGCAGGGCTTCGTGGCGGCTGATGCTGGTGCGTTCAGCTGGCAGCTTCTTGAACAGGCCAAGCTTTTCCAGGCGCCGCTGGGTGGTGTCGGCAGCCCCCACCACAAACACCTGGCGGCCCTTCTCGATCGCCTCCTCCACCGCATTCTCCACCGCCAACGCGGCAGTCACGCCGAGATGGGACACCTCGCTGAGGTCAAAGATCACGGCTTTGCAATCGCGGATGGCGTTGTGTTCCCGGGCGATTGCCTTGGCCACCCCGAAGATCATGGCGCCATTGAGCTGGAAGAGCAGCACCTGGCCCTTGCCCTGATCGAGCAGGGCTTTCTCCTCATCGGGAATCATCAGGGCACCATCGCCGGTGCTCACCGATTTCACCGACTTGCTCTGCAGGGCGCTCATCTTGTCGATCGTGAGGATGTTGGCGATGAACACGCCCACGCCCACGGCCACGATCAGATCCACCAGCACGGTGAGGGCGATCACCAGATACATGATCACGGCGCCGCTGATCGAGATGCGGTGGGCGCGCTTGATGAAGCCCCAGTCCACGATGTCCACACCCACCTTCAGGGCGATGCCGGCCAGCACGGCCTGGGGAATCTGGGCGGCCAGCCTCCCGCCCGCCAGGATCACCACCATCAGGACCAGGGCCCGGGTGATGCCAGAGAGGGCACTGCGCCCGCCCGCCTGGATGTTCACCACCGTGCCCATGGTGGCGCCGGCACCGGCGATGCCGCCGAACAGGCCGGACACCAGGTTGCCCAGGCCCTGGCCGATCAGTTCCTTGTTGGAGTCGTGCTCGGTGCGGGTGACGCTGTCGGCGATCACGGCCGTGAGCAGGGCATCGATGCAGCCGAGCATCCCGAGCACGGCGGCACTCACCACCATGGTCTGCAGCTGGGCAGGCGCAAACGTGGGCACCTGCAGCTTGGGGAAGCCTGAGGCGATCTCGCCGATCCGGCGGATGCCCTCGCCGCCGTCACCACCGCCGCTGAGCAGGGTGAGCGAGAGCAGCGTGCCGATCACCAGGGCGATCAGCTGGGGCGGCGCCACCTTCTTCACGCCCGCAGGGGTGAGCCAGAGGATCGCCAGGGTGATCACCGCCAGCAGCACTTCGGTGGGCCGGGCGTTCTGCAGGAGCTGGGGCAGGGCGGTGAGGGTGCCCATCACCCCGCCCTTGGGAATCGCCTGGCCGAGAAAGGGCCCGAGCTGCAGGATGATCAGGATGAAACCGATCCCGCTCATGAAGCCCGAGATCACCGTATAGGGCATCTGGGTGATGTAGCGGCCCAGCTTCAATACGCCGAACACCATCTGGAAGATGCCGGCGAGCATCACCACGGTGAAGGCCATGGCCAGGCCGTTTTCCGGGTTGCGCGCCGTCAGGCTGGCGATCACCGCGGTCATCACCACGGTCATCGGGCCGGTGGGCTCCGAGATCAGGCTGGGGGTGCCGCCGAACAGGGCGGCGAACAGACCCACGAGCACCGCGCCCCAGAGGCCGGCGGCGGCGCCGGCACCCGAGGCCACACCGAAGGCCAGGGCCAGGGGCAGGGCCACGATCGCGGCCGTGACGCCGCCGAACAGATCTCCCTTGATGTTGGTGGTGCTGATGTGGTTCAGCACCCGCAGGCCCGGGGGCCGGGGCGGTGCCGTGGAGGTGGTCATCGCGACAGGCGAGGGTTGGCGCGGAACCATAGGCCGGTTGCCTGGGAACTGGGTCGGCAGCCTTCGCAACTGCCCCAACCTGCACCTGAAGTGCCCAGGATTCCCCCCTTCCTGCGGGCCAAGCGATGACCGTGCTGATCCTGATTGCCCTGGGCTGGCTGGGTGTGCGCACGCTGCTGCTGCTGGCCCAGGTGGCACGCCACAGCCCTGAAGCCCAGCTGGCGCGCTCGTTTGAGCAGGAGTTGCACGAGCGCGGGCTGCGTCCCCCCAGTGCACCCGGCGGGGGCGATCCCTGACCTGACCGCCGCCGCCGCCCCAGCCAGGCGATCCCTGTGCCTATATCCCTGCCACAACGCAACCAAGTTCCATGCTTGTTCCGGCTCCAGTGCTCCTGGAGGTGAGCTCCCACCAGCTCGAGGTGGCGGAAACCCTGATTGGGGTGGGCCGCTTCGTGGTGATCTTTGTGGTGGCCCGCGCCATCGCGGAGCTGATGGTGCGGTTGCAGCTGCCCACGATCCTTGGCGAACTGGTGGCCGGCGTGCTGATCGGCGCCTCCGGCCTGCATCTGATCGTGCCGCCCGAGGTGCAGGCCCAGTTGAGCAGCGTGGTCACCGGTCTGGTGGGTTCCCTGGCCGGGATCACGCCGGAGGCGGTGAGCGAGGTCTACAACGAGACCTTCCCCAGCCTGCAGGCCGTGTCGCAGATCGGCCTGTTTGCCCTGTTGTTCCTCACCGGTCTGGAGAGCGAACTCGACGAACTGGTGGCCGTGGGCGTGCAGGCCACCACGGTGGCGGTGGCCGGGGTGGCGCTGCCCTTTGCCCTGGGCACCGCTGGCCTCTACTACCTCTTTCATGTGCCGCTGATCCCGGCCGTGTTCGCCGGGGCGGCCATGACGGCCACCTCGATCGGCATCACCGCCAGTGTGTTCGGCGAGCTCAAGTGGCTCAAGAAGCGCGAGGGCCAGATCGTGATCGGCGCCGCCGTGCTCGACGACATCCTCGGCATCGTGATCCTGGCGGTGGTGGTGGCCGTGGTGGGCGGCGGTGCCTTCAGCTTCGGGCCGCTGATCAGGCTCTGTCTGGCGGCCGTGGCTTTCGTGGCGGTGGCCCTGGTGCTGAGCCGCAAGGCCGCCCCCGCTTTCGACTGGGTGGTGGACCGGCTCAAGGCACCGGGGGATGTGGCCGTGGCCAGCTTCGTGGTGCTCACCCTCTGCTGTTTTGCCGCCCAGGCGATCGGCCTGGAGGCGGCCCTGGGCGCCTTCGCCGCCGGCCTGATCCTCAGTGCCTCTAAGCACACCCACGACATCGACACGGCCGTGAAGCCCCTGGTGGCCCTGTTCGCCACGGTGTTCTTCGTGCTGATCGGCACCGGCATGGACCTCTCGGTGCTCAACCCCTTCGATCCCGCCAACCGCGAGGGCCTTCTGGTGGCCGCCTTCCTGCTGGTGGTGGCGATCGCCGGCAAGGTGGCCGCCGGCTGGAGCTACCTGAGCAAGGAACCCACCAATCGACTGGTGGTGGGCCTGGGGATGATGCCCCGCGGCGAGGTGGGTCTGATCTTCCTGGGGCTGGGAACCCAGGCCGGCATCCTCACGCCGGCCCTGGAGGCCGCCATCCTGCTGATGGTGATCGGCACCACCTTCCTGGCACCGGTGCTGCTGCGGATCGTGATCCCCGAGGAACCCGATCAGCCTGATGCCCAGGCGCTCGAGCAGCCCGCCTGATTCCAGGAGCGCATCAGACACACCATGCCCCAGGCTGCAGCCGTGCCATCAGGCCCCTCTGCGGGGCGGCGGATCTGCCTCACCACGCTGCATGGCAAGGAACGGGCCCTGGCCAGGCCCTTTGCCCTGGGCCTGGGCGCTTCCCTTGAGGTGAGCGCCTGCGACACCAACGCCCTGGGCACCTTCAGCGGCGAGGTGGAGCGCCTGGGTGATGCCCTTGGCACCTGCCGCCGCAAGGCGATGCTCGGCCTGGAGGCCACGGGGTTGCAGCTGGGCCTGGCCAGTGAGGCCAGCTTCGGCCCCCATCCAGCCGTGCCCCTGCTGCCGGTGGGCCAGGAGCTGCTGCTGTTCGTGGACCGCGAGCGGGGGATCACCGTGGTGGAGCAGCGGCTGGAGTGGCGCACCAACTACGCCTACACGCTGCTGGGGCCAAACGAGGATCCTGCCCCTTGGCTGCGGCGGGTGGGTTTCCCGTCTCACGGGGTGCTCGTCCGTCCCGCCACAGCCGATGCCGGCCCGTGGCACAAGGACCTCACTGAGCCGGCACGCCTTCGGGATGCGCTGGCGGCCTGCCGGCGCAGCGATCCCCAGGGCCGGGTGTGGCTGGAAACGGACATGCGCGCCCACCGCAACCCCACCCGGATGCGCTCGATCCGCCGCCTGGGGGTGTCCCTGGTGCGCCGCCTGGCCACGCCTTGCCCAGCCTGCGCAGCTCCGGGCTGGGGCCTGGTGCACACCGATCCGGGCTTGCCCTGCGGATGGTGCGGCGGGCCCACCGCGCTCACGGCGATCGAAGTGTGGGGCTGCGAGGGCTGCGGCCAGCGTGAGCGTCACCCCCGGCGGGATGGCCTGAAGCAGGCTGACCCCGGCCAGTGCCCCCGTTGCAATCCCTGAGGTTGCTGGGCAGTGCTGAGCAGGCGCGGCGGGAGTGGCAGGACACAACAGACACAGAGGGGCAGTTGCCATTGAGAATCGCTTGCAAAAGGCTGCCCTGGTCGCCTAGGTTGCGAGTCGTTCTCAACAAGTGGCCACCGGCATGCCCGCCACGCTTCCCAGTCCGGCAACGGTTCGCACCGCCGACAGCGTGGTCGGCAGTCTCTGCCGGGAAGTGGACGCCCTTCGCCAGCGCAGCCGGGTGCTGAACCAGGCGATGGGCCGCTGTCAGCACGGTGGCCTGCTGATCCGCCTGCAGCGCGACCTGGCCCAGCTGCAGGCGCGCCGCCGCGAGCTCCTGGCCACGGCCCGGGCCTGGCAGCGCCGCGGGGTGAGCGATCAGCTCGGGATGGCCTTTCTGGTGGAAATCGCCAGTCGTCCCCTGCCCTGCTGATCGGCTACTACCTGAATCAGGCCAGCTTGGCGGGACTGTGCTTGTCGTCGCTGAGCTCGCCATCCACGATCAGCAGGGCGGCGGGCTGGCCCTGGCAGAAGCGCACCCGGCCGAGCAGGTGGGCGAATTCGTTTTCTGCCGTCACCTGGGCATCCACGATCGGATCGAGGAACACGGTGGTGCGCAGGTCGGCGGCGCGCTCGGCCATGGCGTAGATCTGCTGCAGCGAGGCCGTCACGTCCGCTTCCAGCTGGAAGGAGGCGGCGAAGATCTGTTCGGGCGTGCTCCACTCCTGGCGGGGAGCGGCGAGATCCTGGAGCTGCACGGTCTGGCCGCGGGCGATCAGGTAGTCGGCGAACGTTGCGGCGTGCTCCTGCTCACTGCTGGCTTCCTGCTTGAAGAAGTGGGAGAAGCCCCGCAGTTCCCGCTCGGCGAACCAGATGGCCATGGCGAAGTAGGCGGCGCTGGCCTGGCGCTCCATCGTGAGGTGGCTCTGCAGGGCGTCCACCAGGGCCGCGTCCATCGGCTGGGCGAGCGCGCGCCCGGCGGGACCGGTGGCCACCGCAGTGCCGCTGATGGTGCTGAGCTCAGGGGAGGCCGTCATGCTCGTTCACGGGATTTGTTGTGACAAATGCTACGGGCAATTGTTGCCTTTGTGACTTGCTCGCCCGGTGTGATTGGAACCCCTGATGGGCAATTGAGAAGCATTTGCAGCACTGCGGCTTGTGCTTCTGGCCATGCCTGATCGATTTAATTTGGGGTTCACAGCTGACTTGACTGTGGACTGATCACCTTGATTTCACTACATCCTGGGTTTCGGTTGATCAGTAGAGGCGGGGCAGGGGGTTGTCCTCGATCAGGCTGTCGCCGAACATCAGCCCGTCGTCGCCGCTGATCCGCAGATCTCCCTGCTGGCGCAGGGCATTGATCTGGCGCGTCACCGTGGAACGGGTGGCGCCGATCAGTTCGGCCAGGCGGGAGTGGGGAATAGTGAAGGGCAGCAGGTAGCCGTCCCTGCGGCGAATGCCGAACTGCATCACCAGCAGCTGGAACAGGGCCACCAGGCGCGCCTCGGTGCCCACTGGATGGCGCACCAGATGCAGGGCGATCAGCCACTGCATGAGCAGATCGTGGTGCACCGGGCAGTGCTCGGCGTAGTGCAGCCGCAGGCTGCAGGGGCTCACCGCCTCCAACATCAGCATCACCCCCTGGGGAAGGCGCAACCACTGCCCCTCCGGATCACCGCAGAAGGCCAGGGTCACGTCCTGGAACTGTGCATCGAAGCCCACGGCAAGCCGGGCCACCCCCTCATGGCAGGTGATCTGAACGCAGCGGCGTTGCTCGGACGACTGGCCCAGCAGGTAGGTCTGTCCTTGCCTGAGCTGAAGCTGGTGGGTGCTGTCCAGTGGTCTTCAGCCTGCGGCGCGTTGAATCCGCATTCTGCAATCGATCAGCGGCAAAGGAAGCGTCCTTTCGCTGGCTGATTGGCTGCATTCCAGGCGAGGGCGATGTAGCGAACATGCGGATGTGACATTCACAACAACCTCGGGTTTTTTGGCCACAGCGAGGCCCGGGCTGCTGCATGCTGTGCTCTGACCTGCCGCCTGCTGCTGATGGATGCCTGGAAGTCTGCTCCGGTGGGTCGTCAGCATTCCTCCGAGGCCGCGCACCGCCGATCCGGCAAGACTTTGGATCCCGCCGCGATCACCAGTAAGGGCTGGGCCAGAAGCCTTTGGAGCTTTTCCGGTGGGGATGGAATCGTGGAGTACGCCATCAATGATCGGGGTCGCGGCCGCGGCAATTTGCCGATGTCACGGGATGAACAGACCTTCATTCACCGAACCTTTGAGCTGCTGGATCGCCTCACGGGCCTGGCTTTCAAGCAGGTCTCGTCCCCAGCTGACGCGGACATCCGCGTTTACTGTGCTGGCAAACTGGGGGGCAGTGAAGGCGTGGCTTACAAGGGTAAAAATTCGTTTGATGTGTATTGGAAGGACAAGAAGGGATGGGATCTCACAAGGTTTGAAAAGCATGTGATCAGGCATGAAATAGGCCATGCCGTTGGTCTCGACCATCCCTACGGCTCGGGCGGCAATCCGCGCTACAACAGCAGAGACACCGTGATGTCATACAACTGGGTTGGCAACACGACATTCACGCCGACTGATATCCAGGCTTTGCAGAGGCTTTGGGGGGCCTGATTCCTCAGCAAAAGCGACGGCGGCCAAGGGCCAGGAAGCCCGCCACGTAGGCGAGGCAGAGCACCAGGCTGCGCAGGGCGTTGTGCAGGAGGGCGAAGCGTGCTGCGTTGCCACGGCTGCTGGCATCCCTGCCGATCTGCTGTTGCCTGGTTTCGATCTGGCTGATCAAGGTGATGCGCTGATCTTCAGGGATCTCGGCAACCGATGCCCGTTGAACGGACAGCGCATCCCTCTCCAGGCTCTTGCTGAGGGCCTCGATTTCCGCCGCGTTGCGCTGATCGATCAGCGTGATACTGCCCAGGAACAGCGGGACATGCCAGACCGCCAGCAGGGACAGGCTCACCACCCCCCGCCGGCTGAACTGCAGTGCGGTGTGGCGGCGGCGTGCGAGACGCATGGCCAAGGATGGATCGGAACTCGGCTGAGGCCATGGCTGCAGCAGGGAGCCCACCCGTAGCAGTGCCACGCCGATCAGAGGCAGGAACGCCGCATGGAGGATCTGGCTGGTGAGCTGGGTTCCCCATTCAACGGAGCGCGGGGCCAAGGGCAGCACCGTGGCGATCACGATGATCAGGAATACCAGAATCAACGTTTTCCCGCAGACCCAGAGCAGCATGGCTGGACGGGGATCGGCGGTCGCCATTGGCAGCCCCTGGCTGTTGTTCAAACGATGGAGACTTGGGGTTGTTTCCATCACCAGACTCCGGGAGGTCGCCAGGAGCGCTGAACCCGCTGCTGTTGCCAGCCCAGCTGCCGCAGGGAGACACGACGAAGCCGACGATTCAGGCAGAGTGTTGCAATCAGACCTGCAGCAGCAGCTGCGTTCAGCATCAAATCAGGCCCCTGGATGGTGTCCAGACTGTTGACGTCTGCGAGTTTGTCTGGGCTGCATGTCCAGCTCATGGAGTATAGACACGAGCTGGATGCAGGGTTTGTCCAGCTGGCTTGATCTGGCGTTCGCTTGCCGCTCATCTGCTGCACGACTAATGGTGGGCTGTTGTGAATGGCTGAGCTGATGTTGCTGATGGACGCCGTCGATGCAGCCAGAACAAGGGCAAAGTGCTGAAGACTCATTTTGGTGAGCTCAGGTTCACTCAGTATGGCGAAAAGAGCCGCTTAGTTGAGAAGATCTGTGCTGTAGAAAGGCTCTGTATCCGCTTGGCCTGGCCTGCAGGATGCATGCTCACCGCCCTTCCCTCCCTGTTGGTGCGGTTGTGCTGCGGGCACCCCGGCTTGATCTCACGCCCCCTGCTGGATTCGAACCAGCGACCGGCCGCTTAGAAGGCGGCTGCTCTATCCGGCTGAGCTAAGGGAGCACCTCCGGCATTTTGGCAGTGCGGCGACGGGCCTAGGGACGCCTAGGGTGGGGCGCTGGTCTGACTGCAGAGCTGAATGGCGGCCTCCCGGCTGAGCGACGCCCAGAAGGAAGAGATTGTGGCCGCCTACCGGCAGGGGGCGACAGCTGCGGCGCTGGCCAGCGCTTTCGGGTGCAGCCCCAACACGGTGAGCCGTGTGGTGAAGACTGCCCTCTCCCCAGAGGACTACGCCGCCCTCAAGCTGCAGCGCGGCAAGGGTGAGGCTGGTGCGGTGCCCTCTGATCCTCCTCTGGTTGCCCTGGCCTTCGAACCGGCCGCCGAAGATCCTGCTGAGGATCCCGCCGAAGATCCCGCTGAGGATGCTGTGGCGCCCGTCACGGGTGCCGATGACAGCGACGACGGCCTCGGTGTGCTGGCGATCGATGACGCCGACGACTTCGCCGGCGAGGAGGCGGAGACCGATGGCGAGGATCTTGATGAATTCAGCGGCGATGAGGACAGCGGCGATGAGGAGGATGAGCTGGCTGCGGTGGTGGTGGGCCAGGAGCCGGTGCAGTGCCGCTGTTTGAGTGAGGCCCAGCTGCCAGCCACGGCCTATCTGCTGGTGGACAAGACGGTGGAGCTCCAGCCGGTGGCCCTGAGTGAGTGTGCTGATCTGGGCCCCCTGTCGGAGGAGGAGGCGGAGCGGCAGGCGCTGCAGGTGTACGTGAATCCCCGCCATGCCAAGCGCCAGTGCGGTCGCAGCCAGCGGGTCATCCCGCTGCCCGACCTCAGCCTGCTGCAGCGCACGGCCCCATACCTGCTGGCCCAGGGCATCAGCCGGGTGGTGATCGAGGGCAGCCTCTACTCCCTGCCGGGCAGCTGATCGGGGCGGGGGGCCAGCAGGGCAGCGCTGCAGCCGCCGCTGATCACACCCACCGCCAGGGCCAGCCCCACCAGGAAGCCGGCCGGCAGTGGTGCCGTGCCGGTGAAGCCCAGCCACAGGCGGGGGCGCTGTTCAAGGTTCTGGGCGCCAAGGCAGAGGATCAGCAGCAGCAGCAGGCCGCCGCCAAGGCTGGCCAGCAGCAGTCGCAGTCGCAGCAGCATGGGTGAATCGGCAGGTGAGGCGGCGCGCTGGCCGGTTGTGCCGAGTTTGCCGTGGCGGGTTGCTCATTCGGCATGGTGCAGCAGGGCGTAGAGCTCGCGGGCGCTGTGGCCGCTGCGCTCGGCCAGCTGGCGGGCGGCCTCCTTGCTGCCCAGCCCTGCGGCCACCAGCGCCTGCAGTTCAGCTCGCAGACCGGCCGCATCCCAGCTGGGGGGCTCCGGCTCGGGGGCACCCCCGAGCACCAGCGTGCACTCCCCCTGGGGCGGCTGGCGGCGAAAGTGCTCCAGGGCCGCGCTCACCGTGGGGCCCACCTGCTCCTCGTGGCGCTTGGTGAGTTCCCGAGCCACCCGCAGCGGCCGGTCGCCCATCAGCTCCAGCAGATCGGCGAGCAGGGCCAGCAGCCGGTGCGGGGCCTCGTAGAGCACCAGTGTGCGCTGCTCGCTGGCCAGCTCCAGCAGCCGGGCCCGCCTCTGGCCGGTGCGGGCCGGCAGGAAGCCCTCAAAGCAGAAGCGACCGCAGGGCAGGCCGCTGCTCACCAGGGCTGTGGTCACGGCAGTGGGGCCGGGCACGCAGATCACGGCGTGGCCGGCGTTGCGGGCGGCGGCCACCAGCTCCTCGCCGGGGTCGGAGATGCCCGGCAGGCCGGCGTCGCTGATCACCGCCACCGCCTCGCCGGCCGCCAGGGCGGCCAGCAACTCGGGGATGCGGCTGGCCTGGTTGTGCTGGTGGAAGCTCACCAGCTGGGGGCCGCCGCCGGCCTGGCGCACGCCGAGCTGGTGCAGCAGCAGGCCGCTGTGGCGGGTGTCCTCGCAGGCGATGCGCTGCACGCCGGCCAGTACCTGGCGCGCCCGGGGGGACAGGTCGCCCAGGTTGCCGATCGGCGTGCCCACCAGATAGAGCACGCCGGCGGCCGGCTCGGGGGACTGGGGCACCGGGGTCCTGCACAATGCAGGTCCCAGTCTGTTACTGATGGCCTCCACCTCCTCCACCGCCCTGGTGCTGCCCTCGGGCATCAGCCTCGAGGCCCTGCTGGCCGAGCTGCGCCGGCTGAGCTGGGGGGCGGCCGACATCCTGCGCGCCTACGCCCGCGGCGAGCAACCTCCCTATGGCTTCCAGCCGGCGTTGAGCGTGGACGATGGCGGCGAGGGTCCGGTGAGCGCCGCCGACCTGGCGGTGAACAGCTGGCTGCTGGATGGCCTGGGCCAGGCCTTCGCCGGGGCCGACTGGACCCTGCTCAGCGAGGAGACGGCCAAGGAGCAGCTCACCGCCGGTGAGCCCCTGGCGGCCGAGTGGCTGTGGATCCTCGACCCCCTCGATGGCACCAAGGACTTCCTCCAGGGCACCGGCGAATACGCCGTGCACCTGGCCCTGGCCCACCGCGGCGTGCCGGTGCTGGGGGTGGTGCTGCTGCCGGAGATGGAGCAGCTCTGGCTGGGGGTGACCGAGGAGCTGGCGGGCGAGAGCGGCCAGGCCTGGTGTGAAGACCGCGCCGGCACACGCACTCCCGTGCGCTTCAGCGCACGGCGGCAGCTGGGTGAGCTGGTGCTGGTGGCCAGCCGCAACCACCGCGACCAGCGGCTGGAGCAATTGCTGGCGGCGCTGGCCCTGGGAGACACCAAGGCGATCGGCAGCGTGGGCGGCAAGGTGGCCACGATTCTGCGCGGCGAAACCGACCTCTACATCTCCCTCTCCGGCAAGAGTGCCCCCAAGGACTGGGACATGGCCGCCCCCGACGCCGTGCTGCGGGCCGCCGGAGGCAGCTTCACCCATGCCGATGGCCGGCTGCTCAACTACAACACCGGTGATGTGCGCCAGGCCGGCTGCCTGATCGCCAGCCATGGTCCGGCCCACGCCGCTCTGTGCGAGCGCACGACAGAGGCCATGGCCTCGATCGACCCAGGCTTTGCGGTGTAGGCCCCCGCAGGCCTCAGGCGGCCGGCGGTTCGCCCTGGGGCACGCCGCGCAGGGTGAGGTTGATGCGACCGCGGTTGTCGATCTCGCGCACCCGCACCGTGACCTGATCGCCCACGTTCACCACATCTTCCACCTTCTCCACGCGCGATTCGGAGAGCTGGGAGATGTGGATCATGCCCTCCTTGCCCGGCAGGATCTCCACGAAGGCACCGATCGGGATCACCCGGGTCACGGCGCCAGTGAACACCTCGCCCTCCGACACGCGGCGGGTGAGGCCCTCGATGATCCGCTGGGCCTCCTCGGCGGCGGCGCCGTCGTGGCTGGCGATCGTCACCAGGCCGCCATCTTCGATGTCGATCTTGGTGTTGGTGCGCTCGGTGATGCCCTTGATCGTGCGGCCGCCGGGGCCGATCACGGTGCCGATCAGTTCCGGATCGATGCGGAAGCTGAGCAGACGCGGGGCGTGGGGGCTGAGGCCCTCGCGGGGCTTGTCGATCGCCTCGAGCATCTTCTCGAGGATGTGCAGGCGGGCGGGACGGGCCTGGTTCACGGCGTCACCGATGGTTTTCACGGCCAGGCCGGTGATCTTCATGTCCATCTGCAGGGCGGTGATGCCCTTCTCGGTGCCGGCCACCTTGAAGTCCATGTCACCGAGGAAGTCCTCGATGCCCTGGATGTCGGTGAGGATGCGCACCTCGTCGCCCTCCTTGATCAGACCCATGGCGGCGCCGCTCACCGGTGCCTTGAGGGGTACGCCGGCATCCATCAGGGCCAGGGTGCTGCCGCATACCGAGCCCATCGAGGTGGAGCCGTTGGAGCTGAGGCATTCCGACACCACCCGCAGCACGTAGGGGAAGGAGTCCTTGGCGGGCAGCACCGGCACCAGGGCCCGCTCGGCCAGGGCGCCGTGGCCGATCTCGCGGCGGCCGGGGCTGCGCATCGGCTTGGTTTCGCCAGTGGAGTACGGCGGGAAGTTGTAGTGGTGCAGGTAGGTCTTCTCGTTGGACGGGTTGAGGTCGTCCATCTCCTGGGCATCGGAGGGGGTGCCGAGGGTGGCGCAGGAGAGCACCTGGGTGAGGCCGCGCTGGAACAGGGCCGAGCCGTGCACGCGCTTGGGCAGCACGCCGGCGGCGGCGCTGATCGGGCGCACCTCGTCGAGGTTGCGGCCGTCCACGCGTTTGCCGTCCTTCACGATCTGCTCGCGCATCAGCTTCTTGGTGAGCGCCTTGTAGCTGTTGCCCAGGACCTTGCCGCTGCTGGCCACGGCCTGCTTCACGGCGTCATCGTCCTTGAGGCCGGCGATCGTCTCAGCCACCCCGGCCTTGATGGCATCGAGCTGGGCGTCGCGCTCGGCCTTGCTGAGGGTGAACTGCTTGAGCACTTCGCCGATCGGCTTGGCGCACTGCTTCTCGAGGTAGGTAGGCAGGGTGGCGTCCACGGCCTGGGGCTCGGGGATCACCTGCTCGATGCCCAGCTCCTTGAGCAGGTTCTGCTGGGCCTTGATCAGATCGCACACCGCTTCGTAGCCGAAGTCGATGGCCTCGATCACGTCCTGTTCGGGCAGCTGGTTGGCACCCGCCTCCACCATGATCACGCCTTGGGGGGTGCCGGCTACCACCAGGTCGAGCTCGGAGCGCTCGATCTCGCGGTAGCTGGGGTTGAGGATGAAGTCGTCACCCAGCAGACCCACGCGCACGGCGGCCATCGGCCCGTGGAAGGGGATCTTGGCCAGCAGGGTGGCCAGGGAGGCGCCGGTGACGGCGAGCACATCGGGCGGCACCCGCTCATCGAGGGAGAGGCAGGTGGCCACGATCTGCAGGTCGTCGCGCATCCAGCTCGGAAAGAGGGGTCGCATCGGCCGATCGATCAGCCGGCAGATCAGGGTGGCGCGCTCTGGGGGACGGGCCTCTCGGCGCATGAAGCTGCCGGGGATGCGGCCGGCGGCGTAGAGCCGCTCTTCGTAGTCGCAGATCAGGGGCAGGAAATCGATGCCTTCACGGCCGCTGGAGCGGGTGGCGGTGACCAGCACCGCGGTGTCACCGCACTCGACCATCACCGAGCCCCCGGCCTGGGGGGCGAACCGACCGGTGGTCAGCCGGATCTCCCGACCATCGAAGGAGATCGACTGAGTTTGTCCTTGCACTGGGCTTTATCTCTCTTTGTCAAGCCTTATTCTCGCATCCAGACCGCAGCGGCTGCAGACAGGGCGCTGCAATTCTGCTGTTTTTGTTGCCAAGCGCCTCCAACTGCCCGATCCGGCGCCCTGCCCAGCCGGCCGGCAGCCTGGCGCACCATCAAAAAAGGCGCCCTTGGGCGCCTTGATCTGAACGATTGTTTTGAGGGCTGCCAAGCGAGCCCTGGTGCTGTCACCAGCTCGACTTCACCACGCCGGGCAGTTCGCCCTTGTGGGCCCGCTCGCGCAGCTGGTTGCGGCAGAGGCCGAAGTCGCGGTACACGCCGCGGGGTTTGCCGGTGGCCCAGCAACGGTTGCGCACGCGGGTGGGGGCGCTGTTGCGGGGCAGGGCCTGGATCTTGCGGTGGATCTCCAGCCGCTCCATCGGATCGGCGGCCGCTTCGAAGGAGGCCTTGAGCGCAGCGCGCTTAGCGGCGAAGCGATCCACAATCTTTTTGCGCTTCACGTCGCGCGCAATCATCGACTTCTTCGCCATGCGGGCTGGAGTGCGATCGGTACGGAATGAATCAGCTTACCCGCTGGCCTTCCCCTGCCCCATGGGGCAGAGGTCGGCGATCGGGCAGCCCGGGCAGTCGGGCTTGCGGGCGGTGCACACGGCCCGGCCGTGGAAGATCAGCCGGATCGAGAGGGTCTGCCACTCCGGCTGGGGCACCAGCTTCATCAGGTCGGGCTCGATCTGGCGCGGCTCGCTCCTGCGCGTGAGCCGCAACCGCTGGGCCAGGCGGCTCACGTGGGTGTCCACGGTGACGCCGGCGTTGATGCCGAAGCACCAGGCCAGCACCACCGAGGCGGTCTTGCGGGCCACCCCGGGCAGCTCCAGCAGCTCCTCCATCGAGCGCGGCACCTCGCCGCCATGGCGCTCCAGCAGCAGCCGCGAACTGGCCACGATGTTTTTGGCCTTGTTGCGGAAGAACCCCGCCGACTTCACATAGGGCTCCACGTCCTCCGCTTCCACGGCGGCGGCAGCGGCGGCATCGGGGAAGCGCTCGAACAGCGCCGGGGTGATCCGGTTCACCCGCTCATCGGTGCACTGGGCCGAGAGCATGGTGGCGACCAGTAGCTCGTAGGGCGTGCGCCAGTCGAGCGAGCAGGTGGCGTGGGGGTAGAGCTCGCCCAGGCGCTCCAGGATCAGGGGCGCCCGCTGGCTGGCGGAGGGAAAGCGGGGCACTAGCGGCCGAGCAGCTGCTGCACCGCCGGCAGCTGGCTGGTGTCCTTCACGATCAGCACCAGGCTCAGCCCCACCAGGAACACGAAGCCCGACTGCATGAAGGCCATCTGGAATCGTTCGGGCAGGGGCCGGCCGCGCAGGCCCTCCACCAGCAGCAGCACGAACTGGCCGCCGTCGAGCAGGGGCAGGGGCAGGGCGTTGAGCACCGCCAGGTTGATCGAGATCAGGGCGGTGAACAGGAACAGGCTGCTGCCCCCCTGCTGGGCCAGGTTGGCGCCCATTTCCACGATCTTCACCGGGCCGCTCACCTGGCCGGCGGTTTCCCCGAAGTGGGTCACCAGGGTGACAAATCCCCCCACCGTGCGGCGCAGCAGGGCGCTGAAATCGCTGTTGGCCTGGCGGATCGGCTCAAGGGGGCCGCGGGCGGGGCGGTAGGCCTCGTTGCCGTAGGGCTGCAGCTGGGCGCCGATGCGGCCACTGCCGCCCAGGTTGCTGGGGGTGAGCTGGAGCTCAAGCTGGCGCTGGCCCCGCTCGGCTACCACCGCCAGCGGGGTGCCGGGCGAGGCCTTCACCTGGTTCACCAGGGCCGCCACGGCCTCCTGGCCGCCGGCGATGGCCGTGTCATTGATGCGCAGGATCCGATCCCCCGCCTGCAGGCCCGCCAGGGCCGCCGGCTGGCCGGCCTGCACGCCGCTCACCAGCACGCCGGGGGTGGCGCTGAAGCCGGCGGGAATGCCCACCACCACCCCCTGGGCCACCAGCACCAGCCATGCCAGCAGCAGGTTGGCCAGCACGCCGGCGGCGATCACCAGGGCGCGCTGGGGCAGGGGCCGGTTGCTGAGCAGGTTGGGGTCCGTTCTGGGGATGGCGCTCTGCTCGTCGTCGTCGGGGAAGGCCACGAAGCCGCCCAGAGGAATGGCCCGCAGGGCGAACTGCACGCCGCGGCGCTGGCGCTCCAGCAGCACCGGCCCGAAGCCGATCGAGAAGCCGCTGACGCGGATGCCCTGCCAGGTGGCGGCCAGGAAGTGCCCGGCCTCATGCACCACGATCAGGCCCGCCAGGATCGCCAGGGCCGTGAGAACACCCATTCAGGTTGCGCCGCTTTGAAGATCCATTGTGGGGCCGCTGCTCTCTGCACCGTTGGTCGCCAGGGGGCGGTCGGCGAGGGTGCCGCTGAGGTCGGCGTCCTGGAAATCGGCGCCGGCGAGCTGGGCGCCGCGCAGATCGGCCTTGTTCAGGCAGGCCCGGGTGAAGCGGGCACCGCTGAGATCGGCCGCGGAGAGATCGGCACCGCTGAGGTCGGCGCCTGTGAAATCGGCGCCCTGCAGATCCACACCGTGCAGGTCGGCATCGCGGAGCACGGTGGCGGCGAAGTTGGCGCCCCGCCAGCGGCTGAAGGGAATGCGCAGGCCCTCGAGGTTGGCGCCCCTCAGATCGAAGCCGTCCTGCCAGAGCCCATCGGCGGCGAGATCCTCAATGGCGCGGATGCGACCGAGGCTGTTGGTGGTGCCGGCCTGGCGCTGGGCGAGCAGCAGATCCACCATCTCGTGATGCTCGCGCTCCTTGCGTTTTCCCGCCTCGAAGATGTAAACGAAGGCGGCGGCCACGATGCTGAACGACTCCACGTTGCCGATGCTGATGATGTCGAGGTAGTCGCTGGTGAGGCAGTCCGGCGCGAGGCGGGAGCTGTGGCAGTTCTCGAAACGGTTCACCAGCGACAGCAGCGCGAATGAGCAGGCCGCGGCCATCAGCACCCTGAATTTGAACGAGCGATCCAGGCGCCGAAAGAACGGGGAGCGGCGGCGGCGCTGCTGGTTTTCGTACCAGGTGGTGGCTGGTTTGGTTCGCATGGCGTTGGGGTGACCTGCCCGACACCGGGTCGGCGATGAGGGTCACCGGGTCTGCAGGGGACCTCAGGGTAGGAGTGGCGTCAGGCTGAGACTTGCCCGTTCTGCAGGCACTGGTCGAGGCCTGAGCCCTTGCTCACCATGCTGAACTAGGCCAGACCAGACCAGACTGCATTGGTTGGCCGGATCGGGTTGGCCGGATCGGGTTGGCGGGATCGGGATGGCGGGGGCGCAAGGTTGAGGCGCCGGATTCACCACCTCCGCGACGGTCCTGGTCCGGATCCGTTCTCTAACCTGGTGGGATTGAGATCAACCGACCCAGCAGCCCCGAGCTCACCGCCGAACAGCAGCAGGCGCTGGAGAACGTCCGCCAGCGGGTGCATGAGCTCACCCTCCATGGCGGCCTCAACCCCGACACGGTGCGCAATGTGGTGCGCGCCATACGCGAGCACCCCCAGTTCAGCCGCGAGATCCTGCAGGTGCTGGTAGACGAGTCGAGCGCCCTGCGCGAGGCGGCGCCGGGGGTGTCGCTGCTGGATCCGCAGTGAGCGGCCGTCAGCCCCCGCCAAGCGTGTCGCCGCCGAAGTAGGGGGCCAGGGCGGCGGGCAGGCGCACGGAGCCGTCGGCCTGCTGGCCGTTCTCCAGCAGGGCGGCCATGGTGCGGCCCACAGCCAGGCCGGAGCCGTTGAGGGTGTGCACCAGCTGGGTGCCCTTGCTCTCGGGGTGTTTGCAGCGGATGGCGGCGCGGCGGGCCTGGAAGTCGCCGCACACCGAGCAGCTGGAGATCTCGCGGTAGGCGCCGGCGCCCGGCAGCCACACCTCGAGATCGAAGGTGCGGGCGGCGGAAAAGCCGAGATCAGCGGTGCACAGCTCGATGCGCCGGTAGGGCAGCTCCAGGGTTTCCAGGATGCCCTCGGCGTGGCGGGTGATCTGCTCGTGGGCCTCGGCCGACTGTTCCGGCAGGCAGAACCAGTAGAGCTCCACCTTGTTGAACTGGTGCAGGCGAATCAGGCCGCGGGTGTCGCGGCCGTAGGAGCCGGCCTCGCGGCGGAAGCAGGGGGTGTAGGCGCAGTAGCGCAGTGGCAGCTGCTCGGCGGGCAGCACCTCGTCGCGGTGCAGGGAGGTGAGCGGCACCTCGGCAGTGGGAGTGAGCCAGAGGTCGTCCTCGGCGCAGCGGAAGCTCTCCTCGGCGAACTTGGGCAGCTGGCCCGAACCGGTGAGGCTGGCTGAGTTCACCAGGATCGGCGGCAGCACCTCGGTGTAGCCGCGGGCGGTGTGGCGGTCGAGCATGAAGCTGATCAGGGCCCGCTCCAGGCGGGCGCCGGCGCCCATCAGGGTGATGAAGCGGCTCTGGGCGATGCGCACCGAGCGCTCCGCCTCCCACAGCCCCAGCCGCTCGCCGATCTGCCAGTGCTCCTGCAGGCCGGCCTCCTGGCGCGGCGTGCCCCAGCGCTTCACCTCCACGTTGTCGGCCTCGCTGCTGCCATCGGGCACCTCGGGGCCGGGCAGGTTGGGCAGGGCGATCAGGGCGTCGCGCAGCTGCTGCTCCAGCGCCTTCTCCTGCTCCTCGATGCCGGCAACCTCGATCTTGATGGCGTTGCCGCGCTCGCGCAGGGCCATCACCTCCGGCCCCTTGGGATCGGCGCCGCCCTTGATCAGCTGGCCCACCTGCTTGCCGATCTGGTTGCCCTCGGCCTGCAGCTGGCTGCGCTGGTCCTCGAGGTCGCGCTCCAGCCGCGCAATCGCCTGCAGGCCGGTGAGGTCGATCGTGAGGCCGCGGCGGGCCAGCTGGCTGGCGATGTGGTCGGGGTTGTCGCGCAGCAGGCGCTGGTCGAGCACGGGGCGGGGGCGGCTCGAACGAGCCTAAAAGCCAGCCTTGGCGCCGTCCGTTGCGTCGATGCGCGGCAGGCATAACGTGAAGGCAGCACCGTGGTGCCCATGGGCGGATCAGGGCGGCCAAGCATCTGGCGAAGTCGGGCCCGGCAGGACGGCTTCTCCCTGCCGATCGCCGTGGTGGCCGCCCTGCTGCTGCTGATCGGCCTGGCTGCCCTAGGGGCGCGCAGCACCCAGGGGTTTCTGGCGAGTGTGTTCCAGGGGGTGAACCGGGAGGCCCGCGACGTGGCCGAGAGCGCCATCACCGACTTCGCCGTGACGCTCAACCGGGAGGAGAACCGCTGGCTGCTGGTGGCCGGCAACGACCAGCTCGCCCAGTGGGACTCAAACAGCGTGCACCGCAACCTGTGCACGGGCGAGTTCGTGAATGGCAAGTACGTGCCCAACACGGCGCTGGCCACCAGCGCCAGCCGCTTCATGCGCAGCGACAGCTGGCAGAACCTGATCAGCGGCGACAGCAGCCGTCAGTTCCGGGTGGAGGACGTGCGCTACCGCTACGAGAACCGCACGGCCGGTTCGGAGCGGGCCGACTTCAACTTCGCCACGGTGGACGCCAACATCCCCAGCCACACGGTGCGCAATGCGGCGCTGCAGGGGGGCACGCGCACCCTGCTGCGGGTGACGCTCCAGGGGCGGGTGCAGCGCAACGGCCAGCTCAGCCAGGCGCGGGTGACCCGGGAATTCGAGGTGGTGCCCAAGTGCTGCAAGCGCTCCTTCGGCAAGCACTCCGGCCTGGGGGTGGGGGAATCGGATCCGGCCTGGGGCACCGACCCGGTGGATGAGTGCCCACTGTTCACCGACGACGGCGTGGGGCGGGGGGTGATCGTGAGCCTCTACGGCGGCGAGCCCGATGGCAGCAGCAACACCCTGGACATCGTGGACGAGGACAACACCCTGGTGACCCGGGCGCTGTGCTGGAGCGGCAACGAAACGGCCGCCTCCGACCTGGGCGGCACCCCTAACCCCGATTGTCTGGCGGGCATGCAGGCCCTGGGCAAGGCCTCCAAGAGTGTGCCCGGGCTCACCTTCGTGCCGATGCCCTTCGATCTGGTGCTGCCGCGGCCGCGCTTCGGCGATGCCCCTGGATCCGGCAGCGGCCCGGATGGCGGCTGGATCGGCAGCCAGAGCGGGGTGCAGAACGCCACCCTGCTCTCGGCGGCCTATCCCGGGAGCTCCTTCGGCAACTGGGTGCGAACCGACAGCGGCAAGTACTGGATGCGCACCTTCGGCAGCTGGACCCTGTTCGATGACAAGACGGCGGCCAGCCCGGCACCCGCCACGAGCCCCTCCTTTGCGGGCTGCAGCGCCGCCCTGTTCGCCAGCTGCCGCAGTGAACCGGCCCTGGGCAGTGCCCCCTTCCCCCTGGCCGACACCCAGGCGTTCAGCCAGTGGCCGAGCGCCTTTCCCCGTCCCCAGCTCACCCTGGCGGGTAACAGCCACATCTATCTCGATCCGGCCACGCTCACGATGCGGATCAAGTCCGGAGCCAGCGACACCCCGCTCACCAACTGCATCGTGAGCAAGGACCCGGCCGCCCCCTACGCCGTGGCCGACTGCCGCTTCCGCAACATCGCCTCCGGCAACGACACGCTCACGGTGGACACCAGCTACGCGATGGTGAACCTCCACTTCGATGATGCCGCCTACAGCGGCCAAGTGATGGGCGGCGGCGGCAACACCACGATCCGGCGGGTGCATTGCAGCCGCGCCAGCTGGAGCGCCGCCGGCTGCAACCAGGATGTGACCTGGGCCGAGTACCAGCGCAAGTGCAACCCGGCCGCTGCCCTGGCCGATCCCAACTGCACCAGCGGCAACGACGCCTACCACCACTCCGAGCTGTTCAACGCCTACGGCCACGGTCCGGGTTCGTTCGACCTCAAGGGCACCAGCGCCACCGTGGGCTTGAACGTGTATGCCCCCCGGGCCTCGATCACCATGCGCGGCGGGGGGAATGCCAACCCCAACTTCATGGGCCGGATGTGGGCCAACAACCTCACGCTCGTCGGCAACACCAAGGTGCGCACCCCCCGCAGCCGGCCCTCCTTCTGCGCCAACCACCGCTGCCCGCCGCCGGCGAAGATCCCGCTCTACGACATGATTGCCCGGAGCTTCAGCCATGCGTCCGGCTTCTAGGCGACCACAGCGCCCTGCCCTCACGCCGGCCACTGCCGGCTTCAGCCTCACGCCGGCCACTGCCGGCTTCAGCCTCACGCCGGCCACTGCCGGCTTCAGCCTCACAGAGGCGCTGGTGGCGGCGGTGGTGCTCGGCATCGCCCTGGTGGGTTCCAGTGGCGCCCTGCGCGGCATCACCGATCTGCTGGGGCGAAGTGGCCAGGTGAACGCCATGAACCTGGCGATCGACAACGACATCTCCGAGATCAAGCGGCTGGCCAGCCTCTACACCGCCTGCCTGGTGCCCACCGGCAGCATTCCCGTGGGCGCGGATGCCGGCTGCGGCCAGGGCCTCAGCCCCGACCAGGCCGCCTATTTCTTCCCGGTGAATCCGGGCACCAATGAGGCCAACATCACCGCCTTCTTCGCCGCCTGCAGTGCCGCCAGCGCCGGCAGCCACATCACCCAGGGGTTCATCACGGCGATCGGCCAGCTGCCGGCGGTGGGGGCCGGCGTGAGCCGCAGCAGCGTGGAGCGGGAAGCACCCACCGATGCCAGGAATCACAATGTGATCGTGCGCTACAGCGCCCCCAACGGCCCGATGCAGCGGATGATCAAGGTGGCGCCGGTGGTCGCGGCCTGGTGCAACTGATGGCTGGTGTGAAAGGGCCGGGGCAGGGCTTCACCCTGGTGGAGCAGCTGGTGATCGTGGCCGTGATCGGCATCCTTTCGGCGATTGCGGTGCCCTCGTTTCTGTTCGTGCTGCGGCGGGAGCGGGTGAACGCCCTGGCGTTCAACACCGCCGGCTGGCTGGAGGAGACCCGCTCGATCGCTGCCCGGGAGGTGAATCCCGATGCCGGGGCCGGCGGCTGCGCGATCGTGATCGCCGCCAGCCAGAGCAATGCCGTGGCGGGCGATGTGATCGCCGGCATCAGCGGCTGTGACGCCCAGGAGGTGCAGCTGCGGGTGCCGGACACCTGGGGGGGCCGCTTCCAGATCGCCCACAGCATCCCCATTGGCACGATCAGCAACGCACCCACGTCCGCCGACTGCAGCGCCAGCGGTATCCCTGCCGGTCTGTGTGCCGGCAGCGTGCGCCTGTTCTTCACGCCCCGGGGGATGTGGTCGTCGGATTCGGTGGCCAACCTCAGCGACGACCTGGAGATCCGCATCGCCCCGGCCGATGGGGCCGGCCCCCGGCGCTGCGTGCGCCTCTCCAGCATCCTGGGGTCGATCGACATCGGCTCCGCCAGTGGCGGCGGCGTGGCCAGCGGCTGTGACAGCTATGCGCGGATCTAGGCAAGGCCAGCGGCCGGAGCGGGGGTTCACCCTGGTGGAGCTGCTGGTGGCGATGGTGGCGGGGGCGGCGGTGTTCGCGGCTGCCGGCTCAGTGCTGCTCTCCCACATCCGCAGCAGCTCCCAGCTGGAGCTGGCCCAGCGCCAGCGCGACAATGCCGCCCGGCTCGACTACCTGATCCAGGTGGAGGCCAGCGAGGCGGCGCTGGTGGAGCAGGGCCGGGAGCTGCCGGCCGGCTGTGAGGGGGCGGGCCAGGCTGCGATCGCCGCCTTCCGGGTGCCGCGCGACAGCGGCAACTATCTCGACACGGTGGGCAATGTGTCGTTCATTTTTTACTACAACCACGCAGGGGCCGTGCGCCGTTGCGGGCCGCCGGTGCAGCGCAACGGCGTGCTCAACCACGCTGCGGGGCTGGGGCTGCACGATGGGGTGGCAGTGCGGGACGCCCTGATCGAGCTGGTGGCCTGCCAGGGCCAGGGCACCACGAGCAACCAGCTGGCCTACAGGCTGGTCTTTCCCAGCGGCTACCAGCCGGCCTGCTCGATCGCCCGCGCCCGCACTGTATTTATTCGCTGAAGTTTCATTCGCTGAACAGTTTCATTCGCTGATCAGGCCTCAGAGCACCTGCACCACTTCGGCCACCTCGGGGATGGCTTCGCGCAGCTTGCGCTCGATGCCCATCTTCAGGGTCATGGTGCTGCTGGGGCAGGAGCCGCAGGCACCCTGCAGGCGCACCTTCACGATCGGCCCGTCGATCTCCACCACCTCCACGTTGCCGCCGTCAGCCATCAGGTAGGGACGGAGCTCGTCGAGGGTGCGCTCCACGTTCTCCAGGGTGAGGGCGGCGGTGTCGGTGCTCATGGGGGGGATTTCGCTGGGATCGTGATCCTAGGAAGGCAGGCCTCAGGTGAGGTCGTAGTGGGCGAAGAAGCTGGGCGGTGGGTCGGGCTGGCCCACTAGGCGCCAGCGGTTCACCAGTTCGTTGAGGTTGGTCTGGTACGCGTCGCGATTGCGCAGCACCACCCGCACGTAGTACACGAGCCCCGGGATCAGGCAGCAGAGCAGCAGGGCCAGGGTGATCAGCCCTTCGCGGTTCTCCCTGGGCGGGAAGGGAAAGCGGCGGCCGGTGCCGATCGCCCAGCTCAGGGCGCGCACCTCGGCTTTCTGAAACCGCACCTTGCGCCGCTCCAGCGGCTGCCCCTTCTCGCTCCTGGGTTGCACCTTGGCGTCCACCATCAGCTGGCGGGCCAGCTCGCGGCGGAAGCTGAGCATGGCGCGGGCCTCCCGCAGGGGCACCCGGGTGATCAGCGCGTCGTTCTCGTCGCGCAGGGTGTAGCTGTGGCGCCCCAGCACCGAGCGCTCAAAGGAGGCCCGATCGCCCTCGGCCAGGCTGCCCTCCTGGCGGGCGAAGTCCTGGGCGGCACCTAACAGCAGCTGGAGTCCATCGGCGCGGTTGATCCGGCGGCGCTCCTCCTGCGGCTGATTTTGGCTGGGCTGGTCTGGGTTGGGCTGATCTGGGTTGGGCTGGTCAGCCCGATCGGACCGGGGAGGTGGACTCATCGCCGAGGCTTGGCCGGGACAGCTAGCCAATGCACGCGGCGCATTATGACCCGGGCCTTCAGCGCAGGGGCAGCTCCTGGTCGCTGAATACCAGCAGGTCGCCATTCACGATCACGGCGCCGGGGACGCCGCTCACCGTGCAGAGCGAGCGGTCGCAGGGTTCGGAGAGCGTGTAGCTGGCGCGGTCGTAGGGGAAGTGCACGATGTCGCGCTTGCTGGAGTCACCGGCGATCTCGCCGCCGCTGGGGCGCCAGTGGTTGGTGGTGTCGGTTTCCTCGCACAGGCCGCTGCAGCCCGGGAAGCGATCGGCGGCGGCGCTGGCGGCGCTGGCCAGGCGGGCATTGATCGTGCTGGCGGGCAGGGCTCCGCTGCTGCTGTGGGGCTGGAGGGTGAGCGCCACGCCGCTGGCGCCGATCTCGAAGCGGAAGCCGCCCTCGGCGGCCAGCCGGTCGAGCAGCACCGAGCGCAGGGGAGGGGCGCCGCTGAGCGGGCCGGCATCGCCGTGGGGCGGACCGCAGCGCAGCAGCTGGGCCGGGCCGCGCCAGCCGGCCTCCGGCCCCTGGCTCTGGAGGGCGTAGGCGATGCGCCAGGCGCCGGCGGGCCCGTGCAGCACCAGGGGGTTCCCCAGGCCGGCGCAGGCCGGGGGCAGGTCGGCGGCAGTGGCGCTGAGGCGCTCGGCCAGGGCGATCTCCTGCTGCAGCAGCTGGCGGGCGTGGCGCTGTTCGGCCGTGTCGCGCAGCTGCTCGCTGCTGCTCTGGCGCTGCTGGCGCACCAGGGCCGCCCCACCACCGCCGAGCAGGGCCGCCAGCACGGCTCCGATCAGCAACAGCTCCACCAGGGTGAAGCCGGCCGTGGCGTTCGGGCGGTTCAACTGGCGTAGCGGCAGGGGCTGCCGGCGCTGGCGGCCTGGCCGATGCGCACCAGGGCGGAGGGCCGCTCCACGCTCAGGCAGGTCCGTGGCTCCAGGCTGGCAAGCGCCAGCACCAGCTCCTGCCGGGCGGGCGCACCGGTGAGCGCGCCACTGGCGGAGAAGCGGAACGGGCCGGCGGGGCTCTCCAGGCGGATGGCCGGCGCCAGCTTGAGGGCCGCCAGGGGCGGTTCGCCGCAGCCGCTGCTGGGGCGCAGCTGGTTGCCGCCGGCGCTCAGTTCACAGGGCTGGTTGCTGCGCAGGGCGGCGCCCCGGGCGGCCTCCAGCTGGCCGGCCAGGGCGGCGGCGGCCTGGCGCAGCTGCTGGCGGCGCTGCAGGGCCTGCAGCTGGGGTGTGCCCACGGCGATGGCGAGGGCCAGCAGCACCAGGCAGATCATCAGCTCCGGCAGGGAGAAACCGGCCCATCCCGGCGGCGGCGGCAGGCAGCGGGCACGGGGGCGCGGCATCGGCGCTAGTCCAGGTCGTAGAGCAGGAAGAAGCTGTGGGGCGGATCCGGTTTGCCCTGGATGTGCCAGCGCTCCACCAGCAGCTTGAGGTCGGCCTGGTACTGGCGCCTGGTGGGAAGCACCCGCCTGTGGTAATAGATCACCCCCGGCACCAGGCCGCAGAGCAGCAGGCCCAGCAGGGTCCACTTGCGCCGCTTCACGCCTTCCTCGTAGGGGAAGCGCTTGCCGGTGCCGATCGCCCAGGCCAGGGCCCGCAGCCGCTCGGGCTGCACGCGGATCTGGCGCCGCTCCACATCGGCGGTGCTCTCCTTGAGCACGTCCTGCTTGAGGTCCTTGAGCAGCTCGCGGGCCAGGGCACGGCGGAAGCGCAGCATCTCCCGGGCCTGCACCAGGGGCACCCGCATGATCAGGGAGCCGTCGGTGGTGCGCAGGGTGTAGCCGCCGCGGCCGATCACGGACTGCTCATAGCAGGCATTGCGGCCCTCGCGGATCTTGCCGGCGCGGCGGGCGTAGTCCTGGGCGCCGGCGAACACCAGCTTCTGGCCCTCTTCCCGGTCGGCCAGGCGACGTCTGTCGGCACCTGTTCTGCCTGCTCGGCGGATGGGCACAGAGAACCAGGCAAAACTGCGCAAACTGCATTATGCCCACAGTTCGATGGACCAGAGGTGGCTGCCTAGGATTCAGGCCTCGGCTGCCAACGGCCCCTTTCCGCGGCAGCGGCTCCCCCAGCGCATGACCGACGCCCCCGTTTCCCGGATCCGCAATTTCTGCATCATCGCCCACATCGACCACGGCAAATCCACCCTGGCCGACCGGCTGCTGCAGGACACGGGCACGGTGGCCGCCCGCGACATGCAGGAACAGTTCCTCGACAACATGGAGCTGGAGCGCGAGCGCGGCATCACGATCAAGCTGCAGGCAGCCCGCATGGAATACAGGGCGGCCGACGGTGAGCTGTATGTGCTCAACCTGATCGACACCCCCGGCCACGTGGACTTCTCCTATGAGGTGAGCCGCTCGCTGCAGGCCTGCGAGGGGGCCCTGCTGGTGGTGGATGCCAGCCAGGGGGTGGAGGCCCAGACCCTGGCCAACGTGTATCTGGCCCTGGGCAATGATCTGGAGATCATTCCGGTGCTCAACAAGATCGACCTGCCCGGCGCCGATCCCGAGCGCATCAAGGAGGAGATCGAGGCGATCATCGGCCTGGATTGCTCCAGGGCGATCGCCTGCTCCGCCAAGACCGGCCTGGGCGTGCCCGAGATCCTGCAGGCGGTGGTGGACCGAGTGCCGCCGCCGCCGGACCAGGTGGGCGAGCCGCTCAAGGCGCTGATCTTCGACTCGTACTACGACCCCTACCGGGGCGTGATCGTGTATTTCCGGGTGATCAGCGGCACGATCAGCCGCAAGGACAAGGTGCTGCTGATGGCCAGCGGCAAGACCTACGAACTCGACGAGGTGGGCGTGATGGCGCCCGACCAGCGCCAGGTGGACAGCCTGCATGCCGGCGAGGTGGGCTACCTGGCGGCCTCGATCAAGGCCGTGGCCGATGCCCGCGTGGGCGACACGATCACCCTGCTGAATGCCCCGGCCGCCGAGCCCCTGCCGGGCTACACCGAGGCCAAGCCGATGGTGTTCTGCGGCCTGTTCCCCACCGACGCCGACCAGTATCCGGATCTGAGGGAGGCGCTCGACAAGCTGCAGCTCAGTGATGCGGCGCTGAAATATGAGCCGGAAACCAGCAGTGCCATGGGTTTCGGCTTCCGCTGCGGCTTCCTGGGGTTGCTGCACATGGAGATCGTGCAGGAGCGGCTGGAGCGGGAATACAACCTCGATCTGATCGTCACCGCACCGTCGGTGATCTATCAGGTGAACATGCTCGATGGCAGCACGGTGATGGTGGATAACCCTGCCACCCTGCCCGATCCGCAGAAGCGCGAATCGATCGAAGAGCCCTATGTGAAGCTGGAGATCTACACCCCCAACACCTACAACGGCACCCTGATGGAGCTGTGCCAGGAGCGGCGCGGCGAGTTCATCGACATGAAATACATCACCACCGACCGGGTAACGCTGCACTACGAGGTGCCCCTGGCCGAGGTGGTGACCGACTTCTTCGACCAGATGAAGAGCCGCACCAAGGGCTACGCCTCGATGGAATACCAGTTGATTGGCTACCGCAAGAATGATCTGGTGCGGCTCGATGTGCTGATCAATGCCGAGAAGGCCGATCCGCTCACCACGATCGTGCACCGCGACAAGGCCTACAACGTGGGCAAGGGTCTGGTGGAGAAGCTCAAGGAGCTGATTCCGCGCCAGCAGTTCAAGATTCCGATCCAGGCCTCGATCGGCAGCCGGGTGATCGCCTCCGAGAGCATCAGCGCCATGCGCAAGGACGTGCTCGCCAAGTGCTATGGCGGCGACATCAGCCGCAAGAAAAAGCTGCTACAGAAGCAGGCCAAGGGCAAGAAGCGGATGAAGGCGATGGGTCGGGTGGAGGTGCCCCAGGAGGCCTTCATGGCCGTGCTCAAGCTCAATCAGTAGGGGCCGGCGATGCCCGCCACCATCTATCTGCACTGGACCGCAACCCATTACAGCTGGGTGCGCAGCGGCCTTTACCACTCGATCATCAACGGCGACGGCCACGTGCACCGGCTGCACAGCTATGCCGCCGACCTGCCGGCCCACACCTGGCGGCGCAATGCCAACAGCATCGCCATCAGCTGCGCCTGCATGGGCGGCCGGCCCGACCCCTGGACGGTCCCGCCCACCGAACCCCAGCTGGAGGCGCTCTGCCAGGAGGCTGCCGCCGTGGCCCGCAGCTGGGGCTGGGACGCCGATGCCATCACCATCCAGCGGCTGATGACCCACGCCGAGGCGGCCGCCAACCGCGACGGGCGGGTGATGCACGACAACTACGGCCCGGTGGTCTGGGGCGGCACGGGCGAACGCTGGGACCTGATGCAGCTGGAGAAGGGCGGCCCGCCCAGCGGCGGCGAGCAGCTGCGCGAGCGGGTGCGCCAGATCATGCGACACGCCGACCAACCCGCCTCCGAGCCGCTGCAGTTCCGCCGGGCCGGCAGCATTGAGGTCCGCGGCTTGCCGCTGCACACCCAGATCGACGAGCACGGCCGCAGCTGGGCTCTGGCTGCCGACCTGCTCGAGCGCTACGAGCTGCCCTTCCAGTGGGAGGCCAGCCGTCAGCGCATCCTGGTGGGCGCCCTGGATGTGGTGCCCCTCTACCAGGAAGACGGCGTGCAGGCCTCGGTGGGCTGGCCGCTGGTGGAGCTCACCCTGCAGCAGGCCGGCGCGCCGGTGATCCTGCGCGGCATCCTGCGCTCCACCACCACTGGCGAGCCGGCCCGGGCCTGGTGCCGGGTGCTGGAGTTCGCCGAGGAGTTCGGCATCACCACCAGCTTCGAGCCGTTTGCCCTGCACGAGCGCCGCGGCGGCTGAGGGGCAGCCAGCTCACGCTGCCGCCGCGATCAGGGCCTCCGGCAGCAACGGCCGCTGGAAGTGATACCCCTGGAAGAGGGGAATGCCCAGCTGTTGCAGGGCGCCGAGGGTGGCGGCATCCTCCACCCCTTCGGCAACCAGCTGGAGATCCATGTGGCGGGCCATGCTGGAGATCACGGCCACGATCTGTTCGGCCATGGCATCACTGCCGAGGGCCATCACAAACGACTTGTCGATCTTGATCTCGTCGGGCCGCAGGGTGCTGAGCAGGCTGAGGGAGGAGTAGCCGGTGCCGAAATCATCGAGGGCCAGGCGATAGCCCTGGCGGCGGAACTGCTCCAGGTTGGCCTCGGTGGCCGTGTTGCGCTCCAGGATCGACACCTCGGTGATCTCCAGGGTGATCAGCTGCGGCGGGACGCCGGCCTCGGCCAGCATGGCGGCGAGGCGCTGGTGCAGCTCGGGATCGCTGAGCTGGCTGGGGCTGATGTTGGCGGAGAGGCGCAGCCCGGGCAGCCGCAGGGCCTGGCGAATGGCCTGGAAGCCCTGCAGGGAGAGGGAGAAGATCTGATCGCCCAGCTCGCCCATCAGCCGGTAGCGCTCGGCCACGGCGATGAAGCGATCGGGCGGAACGAAGCCCCGCGTGGGGTGCTGCCAGCGGGCCAGGGCCTCCAGGCTCCACCACTGGCCATCGCCGCGCACCAGCGGCTGGAAGGCCATGGTGAGGGCGCCCTGGCGCATCGCCTCCTTGAGGTCGCTGAACAGCTGGTAGTCGTCGAGGCTGGCGTCGCCGCTGGCGGTGAGATCGAACACGGCCACGCGCTCGTGGCGCTGGGCCTTGGCCTGGCGGATGGCGCCATCGAGCTGGCGCAGGATGGAGGCGGCGTCGGTGGCCTCCGGCCGCATCACGCTCACGCCCACGCTCACGCCCACATCCAGGCTGGTGTCGCCCAGGTCGAGGGCGGGGCGGAACTGGGCCACCAGGCGCGAGGCGAACTGGTGGGCGTGGGCCCGCAGCAGCTCCTCGCCGTCGCCGATGCCGGAGAGGTCCATCAGCACGGCGAATTCATCGTCGCCATAGCGGGCCAGGCCGTCCCCCAGCCGCACCGTGTGCCGCAGGCGCTCGGCCACGGCGATCAGCGCCCGGTCGCCGGTGGCGTGGCCGTAGGTGTCGTTGAGGCTGCGGAATTGGTCGATATCCACGAACAGCACCGCAAACGGCCGCCTGGAGCTCCGCGCCCGCTCGGCGGCCCGGTCGATCTCCTGGAGGAAGTGGGGGCGGTTGGGCAGGCCGGTGAGCGGATCGCGCTGGCTGAGGGCCTGGGCTGAGGCCCTGAGCTGCTGCTGCTGTCTGTCCTGGCGCAGCAGCACCAGCAGCAGGATCAGCAGCAGGGCCAGGGCCAGCAGCTGCTGGCCAGGGGGCTGCAACTGGAGGATGGCGATGGCGGCGGCAGCGGCCACCAGCAACAGCAGCAGCGGCCGGCGGATGGGCAGGTTCGGCGGCACGCGGAACATCGCGGCGGGCAGCTGGGCACAAATTACCAGTGCTGTCGCGGTGGCAACCCTGCTCCTGTTGCCGAGGGGAACAATGCTGCCGCTGGCCTGGAGTGTGTCGTTGCTGCTGCTGCTCAGCAGCCTGTCGTTGCATGCTCTGGCGCTGCAGGAGGGCAGCCTGCAGGCGTTGCAGCAGCGCCGCCGTCAGCAGGAGGACCAGCTGATGACGGCAGCCCAGCGCCTGGCCGGCCGGCTGCAGCGCCAGCACCGCTGTTTACTGCCGCTGGCCGCTGCGGCCTGGCCGGCAGCGGGCTGTGCCACGGCCGCCGAGCTGGAGGAGCTGCGCCAGGGATTGCGCGCCTACCAGCCCGCGCCGGCCAGCGGCGACTCCCAGGCCCCGGAGGGCCGGGTGGAGCTGCTGCTGCAACAGGGCGCTGGGGCCGCGGCGGCCTTCGCGCTGCACTGGCGGCGGCCGGATCCGGCGGGGCCGCCCCAGCTGGTGGCGCTGCGGGAGCTGGGCCTGCGCCAGGTGCAGCCATGACCCTCACGGAGATCCTGGTGGCCGCTTCCCTGCTGGTGATCAGCGCCAGCGCCTCGCTGCAGGTGTGGGCCTCGGGCAGCCGCTGGAGCCTGCGCAGCGAGCAGCGGCTGGAGCAGCAGCAGGCCCTGGAGGCGGAGCTGCTGGCGGTGCAGGCCCGGCTGCAGCAGCTGGCCGGCACGCCGGTCGCCGGTGATTGCCAGCAGGCCGCCGACTGGCTGGTGAGCCAGCTGCCAGCCCTGCAGCGCCAGGGGGATGGGGTGCTGCTGCGGCTCCAGGCCGGCGACGGTGGCGAACGCCAGCGCTGGTACGACCCGGCCGCCTACGGGCTGTGCAACCCATCTGCAGCCCCACCACAGTTTCCATCGCCCTGAAACGGCATCACGCTCGATGAAGAGCATGGGGGATGAATCGTGGCCAAGGACGCACTCACTGGCATCCGCATCGGCAACACCACTTATCAGGAAGGCCGGCAGTATCGGGGTTTCCAGTTGCCGCAGTTTCTGCTGGATAAGCAGGAGTACCCCGGCGCCAGGGTGATCTTTGACATCACCGGCCGACAGCTCATGATCACGGTGGCCAACCGCCAGGGAACGCTGGTGGGTCAGTTCGCCGCACGAGGGCGTGCCCTCCCGGACTCAGCAGGGGCTGCTGTCGCCAGGGATTTTGTGGTGAAGCAGGTGGTGGAGGCGTCGCAGACGTTGGGTTCCGAAAGTTGCACGTTGCAGCGCGGTGTGGCGATGTCGAGGCAGCGCTTCAGTTTCAATGAGGCCTATCGCAGCTACAGGCGCGATCATGGCCCCCTGTCCCAGGACATCTGGGAGTCGCTGGCCTTGAGTACCCAGAGATCCAGTGTTGCGATCACCTTCAGCAGGCGTGAGCTCAAGCCTGAGCTGGGGGCTTTTGCGTCAGCATTCGCAGGTGAGTGGTGGGCGCCAGTGGTGTGAATCTGAGCGTGACGCTGTACAGCTGATCTGCAGCGAAAATAGTGTGATTGATGCTGTGTAATTCAATCAGTCTGGGATGCCTTCCAGAATGCAGGCCTGTGCCCACAGATTTCATTACAGGTATCAACCTCAGTTATTTTCTGGCGATGAGTGGTTTTCCGCCAGGGGGTTTTGTGTTCCCCAGCATTGATTTCGGCAGTTTCTTCCCGCAGCTGCCCCTGCCGGAGCCTGAGCCGCAGCCCGAACCTGAGCCGCAGTCCGAACCTGAGCCGCAGCCCGAACCCGAACCCGAGCCGCAGCCCGAACCTGAGCCGCAGCCCGAACCCGAACCCGAACCCGAACCCGAACCCAAGCCCGAGCCGGAACCAGAACCCGAACCAGAACCGGAGCCCGAACCCGAACCAGAACCGGAACCCGAACCCGAACCCGAACCCGAACCCGAACTCTCGGCACTCACCGAACTCTCGCTGCAGCCCAATGCGGTGGTGCGGGGCGTGGATGGTGAGAGCACCGGTGGCCCCACCACGTTCCGCTTCACGGTGACGCGCACTGGCGGTACATCCGGGGAGAGCAGCGCAGCCTGGGCGGTGGCCGGCCGTGGCCCCAATGCCCTGGGGGCCAGTGACTTCGTCGGTGCTGTGCTGCCCTCGGGCACGGTGCGCTTCCGGCCTGGCGAAACGAGCCGCACGATTCGCGTGCAGGTGCTGGCCGATCCTGAGCAGGATCAAGCGCGGCGGTTCAACCTCACCCTCAGCGAACCGAGTGGGGCCACGCTCGGTGCTGCCCTGGCCAAGGGCGCTCTTGCCAAGGGCAACCTGGTGGGCAGCGGGGGAGCTGACCAGTTCTTCGGATCGAGGGCATCGGAGGTGATCCACGGTGGTGCGGGCCGCGATCTGCTCACCGGTAGCGGTGGGGCGGATGTGTTCAGCTTCCGCTACGGCGACTCGCCGATCACCGCACCGGACCGCATCACGGACCACACCCTGGGCGTGGACAAGATCGCCATCCGCAATCGCCAGGGCAACGTCCAGGCGCGGCCGCTGGCCTTCAGCCGCGCTGCCGACAACAGCACCGCCACCACCCTGGAGGAGTTGGCCGCGGCCGTGTTTGCCGATGCCGACGGCCTGCGGCAGGGTGCCCAGAAGCTGGGACGGCGCGAGGCTGCTGTGGTGCGTGCCACCGGTGAGGAGCTGCGCGGCACCTATCTGCTGGTGAATGACAACAGGCGGCCGCTCAATCCAGGGCGGGATCTGCTGATTGAGATCACCGGCTTCAACGGCCGCCTGCCTGGGGTGGGCACGATCGACCCCTCGGCGGTGTTTGCCTGATCCACCAGCCCCTTCCCGATTGCCCCCCACTGAACGTGGGGGGCAATCGGGATTGGTGAAGCGACCCACCGGGGTACGCCTGAGCGGGTTAAATCTCCACCAGGCTGACTGCTGGGCTCTGCTTCTAGAGTTGCTTGCCAGCAGTGTGTAACTCTGCGGTGTGGATCGGGCTATGAAACTTCACCGCCCCCAGGTTGGAGATGCGCTGTCGCTGGTGGAGCTGGACCTCTACCACCGGCTGATGGCCTACCGGCTAGGTCTGGGCCTTTCCGCCATTCCCCTCTCCAGAAGCCTCACCACCACAGCCGGTCGGCATGCTGCCGACACGTACTACAACATCTGGGCCGCGGGCAAAGCACTACCTGCCGGGGCGAATCTGCACAGTTGGTCGGACGCGCCCTACTTCGACGACCATCGCGATCCGGATGTGATGTGGTTTGCCCCGCAGCGGCTGGGCACCCCTTACACCAGCGAGGGTATCGAGATTTCGGCCGCGGGCTATGGGGATGGGGCGGCAGCCCTGGAGGGCTGGAAAGGGTCCCCCGGCCACAACACGGTGATCGTGAACAGTGGCGTGTGGCAGTCCGTGGACTGGCGGGCTATCGGCATTGGCGTGCTGAACGATCTGCCCGCAGTGGGCCCCTACGGCGGCAGGGTTTATCACGTGTGGTTCGGGGCGGCCAGTGATCCAGCCGGGCCGCCACTGATCCGCGGCAGCGGCGCAGCGGAGCGGATCAGCGGCACCCCCTTCGACGATCTGATCGATGGCTCCGGCGGCAATGACATCATTCAAGGTGGCCTCGGCAGCGACCGGTTGATCGGCGGACCGGGCAACGACCGACTCACCGGCGGCGCCGCTGCGGACACGTTCCGCTTTGACAGCACCCTCAACAGCCGCACCAACCACGACCGCATCACCGACTTCAAGCCCGCCCAGGGAGACCGCATCGAGCTGGCCCGATCGATCGTCCCGGCCCTGCCGGCCGGCGACAGCCTTGCCGCTGCAGCGTTCCACACCGGCAGCCGCTTCACCAGCCGAGCCCAGCGGATCCTCTACAACCCCAGCCTGGGCACGCTCAGCTACGACAGCAACGGCAGCGCTGCCGGAGGCACTGCGGCGGTGTTCGCCACCCTGCTCAAGCCACCCAGCCTCAGCCACACCCACTTCACCATCGCCTGAACGGGCACCCCGGTGTGGGCGGGCGGTGGCAACCCTGAGGTCGTTGCTGCCCTTCAGCCATGGCGGTTGTCCAGAAAACCCGGCGAGCGCTGCCCAGCCCCAGCGCCGGCCTCACCCTGCCGGAGCTGCTGCTGGCGGTGGCGCTGCTGGCGATCCTGGCGGCGATCGCATTGCCCAGCGGCCAGGGGGCCCTGGCGCGGATGCGGGTGGAGGCGGCCAGCCGGGAGGTGGTGCTGGCGATCGAGCGCCAGCGCGACCGGGCCCTGCGCCAGGGCCGATCGGCCACGTTGGCGGTGGAGGGCAGCGGCGGGCTGGTGGAGCAGCTGGCGGCCGAGCACAGCCAGGTGGAGCTGCGCCACAACCTGCCGGCCCAGCTGCGCTTCAGTGCCAACGGCCTGCTGATCGACGGCGGCACGGTGGTGCTGGCGGCGGCCGGCACGCCCTTGCGCCGCTGCGTGGTGTGGTCGCTGCCGCTGGGGGTGCTGCGGCTGGGGCAGTACGGCGCCGACCCCGCGGGCTCGCCCCAGGCGAACCAGTGCCAGCCGGATCCCACGCTGTGAGCGCGATGGGAGCCCGCCCAAGCCGCCAGGCCGGCTTCAGCCTGGTGGAGCTGCTGGTGAGCCTGCTGCTGGCGGGGGTGGTGAGCGGGGCGCTGCTGCAGGCGCTGCTGCTCGACAGCCAGGCCTCGCAGCGGCTGGGCCGGCACCTGCGCGAACGCCAGCAGGGGCAGCGGGCGCTGGAGCTGCTGCGCCAGGAGCTGCAGCAGGCCCAGTGGGTGCGCCCGGGCGATCAGCCGCTGCTGTCGCCGGGCCCGGCGTGCTCGCTCACGGGACGGCGGGTGGTGCTGCAGTTGGGCACGGCCAGCGGCCTGATCACCTATTCAGAGGGGCCGGCGCCAGCCCCGATCTGGCGGGGGCGGGTGCTGCTGCGCTGCGGGCCGGCCTATGGGCTGGATGGGGCCCTGGCGGCGGGGCCGACCCAGCATCGCGTGCTGCTCGATGCCCTGGCGACAGAGGGTTTCACCACCCAATCGGGGCCCAGACCGGGGCTGCTGGAGATCAGCCTGCGCCGGGATCTGGCGCTGGGGCAACAGCTGGAGCAGCGCCTTCTTGTGGCGTTCGCCATAGAGTGAGGTGCGCTTCGGGATGAGCGGGTGACGGCCCTGCAGCTGGCGGCTGAGCTGGCCCATGCCGCGGCGTGCATGCGGGATGCTGCCACCGGCAGCCACCTGGAGCGGGTGAACCGGATCACGCGCCTGATCGCCACGGCGGTGGCGCCCCACTACGGCCTGAGCGAGGCGTTCGTGGAGCTGGTGAGCACCAATGCGCGGCTGCACGACATCGGCAAGATCGGCATTCCGGACGCGATCCTGCTCAAGCCCGGCCGCCTGGACGACGCGGAGATGGCGGTGATGCGCACCCATGTGGAGAAGGGGCTGGAGATTCTCGAGCGGGTGCTGGCGGCCCAGGGGGTGGCCGACCAGGAGGCCGTGCGGGTGATGACCAACCTGGTGGCCACCCACCACGAACGGCTGGATGGCACGGGCTACCCGAAGGGGTTGCGCGGCGAGCAGATCCCGCTGGAGGGGCGGATCGTGGCGGTGGCGGATGTGTTCGATGCCCTCACCCACACCCGCCCCTACCGCCAGAGCCTGAGCGTGGAGGAGGGCCTGGCGATCGTGCGCCAGCAGGCCGATGCCGGCCAGCTCGACCCGGTGTGCGTGGCCGCCCTGGAGGCGCAGCGGCCGGCGCTGGAGCGGATCGTGGCGGAGTTCAGGGATCAGCCTTGAGCCGGGCGAGATCGAGGGATGGCGGCAGGCCGGGATGGGGCTCCTGGAGCTTGCGCAGCAGCCGTTGGTCTGCCGTGATCAGCGTGGCGTTCTGCTGCTCGGCCAGGGCGATGTAGAGGCAGTCGTAGGCGGGGTGATCGAGCAGGCTGCACCAGTGGCGGGCCCGGGCGAGCAGGGCTTGTGCAGGAAACAGGGCACTGAAGGGTTGGCTGGCGCGGTGGGCCAGCCAGTCGAACTGCTCGGCGGTGATCGCCCCCAGCCGGAGGCTCTTCCAGGCGGCATTGAGCAGTTCCACCAGCACCAGATCCGGGGCCAGCAGTAGCGCTTCGGCAGGGTCAGCCAACAGCAGGGCTGCCTGCTCGGAACCGGGTACGGCCACAAACCAGGCAAAGGCCACGGAGGCATCCACCACCCAGGCGCGGGGTTCAGCGGCCATCGCGGTCGTCGCGGATCAGGGCGGCGACGTTGAGCTGGCGGCCGGAGCTGGGCGTGGTGGCGCGCAACTGGGCGAGTTCGTCGCGGAGTGCATGGCCCTGGCGGGCGGTGGCCGTGAGCAGATCGCGCAGGCTTTGCTCCAGGGAGACCCCCTGGGCCTGGGCGCGGGCCCGGAGGGCGGCCACCACGTGGTCATCGAGTTGGCGGATGAGCACCTGGGCCATCATTTCACCCGCAGATAGCACCCATGCTAGCAAGCGTCTCCCGTTTTCTACTGGGGATTCCAGGGTGCGTGCTGCCAAGAACCATCTGCTCAGAGCCGTGGCTGCTGGGGGCATCCAGGTGATGGACCTGCTCCCTGAGGACTATGCCCGCATTGCCGAGCTCAATAACCGCTACGCGGATCTGCCTGGCGACTTCGCCGATCTCACCCTCGTGGCTCTCTCAGAGCGGCTCAACCTTGCTGAGATCCTCACGCTTGACAGCGATTTTGATGTGGTCCGGCGCTTTCGACGGGAACCCTTCTGCCGGGTGTCGCTCAGCTGATCAGCGGCCGGCGCTGGGCGTGGTGGCGCGCAACCAGGCGAGTTCGTGGTGGAGCGCATCGCCACGGCACTGGGCGCGGGCCCTGAGGGCGGCCTTCACCTGATCATCGAGCTGACGGTTCCATGCCCGATCCATCACCGCTTCAGTACTCCCATTCCGAGCCGACACTTGCTCCGGGCGCACCGGCGAAGGCCTGGCGGGTGATGTCGGGGGCTACCACGCCGGGCCGGGTGGTGACGGTATAGGTGAGGGTTCGTCGTGCGGTGCCATCGAGTGGGGACGTGACGTCGAGGCGGGCATTGCTGGCCACCAGGTAGGTGACGTTGGCGGCGGCGAGATCCAGGGCGCAGGCTGTGTTGGCGGTGCAAACCACCGGCGGGCCGCAGCGCACCACATTGCCCACGGCGGTGCCGGTGGGGGAGAAGTAACTCACCTCGCGCAACGTGCCACCGGAATTGGGCTGGGTGAGCACGCTGAAGCGCAGGGAGGTGCCGGCTGGGGCGGTGCAGCTGGCCGCCACGGTGTTGTCGAAACCGGACGCGCGCTGAATTTCCGAATCGATCCAGCCGGCGGCGAGGTTGGCCTCCTGGCGCAGCTGCAGGCTGAGATCCTGGCTGGTGGTGGCGCGTAGTTCACTGAGCTGCAGTGTGGTGATCGCCCCGATCACCACCGAACCCAGCACGGCCGTGATCAACAGCTCCACAAGGGTGAACCCCGCGGCCGCGGCGGGCCGTTGCGGGGGGAAAGTTGCACGGGGCAGGCGCATGGGGCAAGCGGATCAGAAGGGGCCGGTGTAGGTGCAGGTGCCGGTGCTGCTGTTCACCGACCCGAAGCGCAGGCTGCCGGTGCCGTTGCTGATCGCCAGGCAGGCCCTGCGGTTGGCGGTGGTGGAGCTGAGGCGCACCTCCACGGCGTTGAAGCCCTCCACAGCCACACTGCTGGTGGGCTGGGCACCACCGTCAGTGGTGAACACGATCGTGGTGGCCGGGTTGCGAGAGACGGCCAGGGGGCCGGTCTGGGCAGCGACCTCGGCATCAAGGGTGTGGTTGGCGCCACAGGCGGCGGGGGCCACACTGGCCACCACGCCACCGGCGGCCACGGTGCCATTGCTGATGGTCACTGTGCACACCCTCCCCTGGGCGGCACGGGTGCGCACCAGTTCGATCCAGTTGGCCAGATCGCGCACGCCGCTGTGCAGGCTGGCGCGCCGGCGCAGCTGAATATCGTTGGCAATCGGGATCTGGGAAGCGGCGATCAGGATGGCCAGGATCACCAGGATGATCATCACTTCGGGCAGGGAAAACCCCTCCTGGCGGGTTCGGATCATGGGCACCAGGCCGCTGTGGTGGGCACGAAGGTGAGGGTGGCCAGGGTCTGGCCGCCGGCGGTGTAGGTCACCGTGTAGCGGTGAGCGTTGCCCTGGTTGGCGGTGTCGATGCTGCGGGTGACGCCGCTGTCGGCCAGGCGCGTGGAGGCGGAGCTGTTGGCGGGGATCAGGCCGGCGAGGGGGGTGACCAGATCAGTGGCTCCCTCGTAGTTGCAGCGAGCGTCGAAGTTCGTGCGGCCGTTGGTAGATGTGGGGTAGTAGTCGTCCTGGGTTGGGTCGGTGGTGCTGATCACGCAGTTGCCGCCCGAGGCGGCGGTGAGCCCGGCACATGTGTAGCGATTATTGATGCGCTGAAGTTCAGCGATGTCGGCTGCAACGGCATCAGCACGACTGTTTGCGGATTTAAGGGCGACCTGGCTGCTGCTGGTGATGTTGGTGAGGGTGGCCAGGCCCGTCACTCCGATCGCCACGGTAACCACCGCCACCAGCACCTCCACCAGGGTGAACCCCTGCAGAGCCAGGATGCGGCGCTGAGAAAGGAGCGGAAATGGTGTCACAACAGCCATTCCTCAGTTGGGATCGAACGTGCCGACGCGGATCACCTGCCGCGCCACATAATCCTGCTCGAGATCGAGGGCGGCTGGAGTCCAACTGGGGAAAGAGTTAACGACCTGATCAATCGAGCCGGCTGGAATTGTAAACGAGCTATTCGCAATGGCTTGGCTGAGTTTATTCCCCCCAATAGGCTCCGCGAAATTGAAGAAAGGAAACGTTGGCAGACATTGTTGAGTAAGGTGCATAGACGAAGACGTCTCTTATGGTGAGAGAAGCAAGCAGGCCGCCGCTTTGAATCGACTGGAAGCGGCAAGGCGTGGATTGATCAATTGCACAGCCATAGATTGACAGATCAGTGAGCTGAGGAGCTGTTCTCTGTGTATTGATTTGCCTGATTGTCGAGGATGAGAAAAGTCCACTTGAGGCAATAATTGGCTCAATGTCAGAGATGGTAGGGGTGGCCCTGACTGCTGTGCCTCCTCTCCACGGGGCACCCTCATTGGTCAGTGTTCCGCAGGGGCTGGTATTAAAATTGGAACCATTTCTTGTAAAGCGGATTCTTGTGCTCGATGGCACGCTAGAAACTGTATAGGTTGATCCGGGGGCATTGTTGATTGAACTCCCCACTGCAGTTGATCCACATGAAGCAGGCAGGTCTCTAACGATGATGCTTTGGCCAGTTGTGAAATTATGAGAGCTGCTAAAAGTCAGCTCAACAGTATTGCTTGATCGGGATATCTGTGAAATTTGCCGTATTGAGGCGTTGCCATTTGGGAAAGAAAGAATAATTGGGACTGAGGTATTGGCCGAATTTCCTGCGGTATCAAAAGTGATCGTGCTTCCGCTGATGGACAATTGATCAAGATTGCAATAGATGGTATTCACACCCACAGATGGTGGCCAGGTCACGCGGGTGCAGAGGCGGCCGAGATGCCATTTCAATGTGTTGCCGGCTGACAACCTCCAGTTGTCAAAGTCGCGCGTGTTCAGTGTTTCACTGCTTGAAACAGTAATTTGGCAACCAACTCTCGGGCTACTTGAGGAGAGTACCGCTGCGGCAAAAGTACGGTTTGATGCTCCAATCCAGGGTGAGGGATTGGGTGTTGATACGCCCGAATCGCAGACGCGCATCCGTGCATAGCCTTCAACGTTGGCTACGTTTCGAAAGAGCTGTGGGATCTGAGTGGTTGTGCCAAAGCTTCCCAATGTTGCCTGGTTGGCTGTGTAGGCATAGTTACCAGTGTTGGTGTTGGAAGTGGCGGAAGGAATAGGAAGCGGCGGTAGGGTGATATCCTTAAGACGGATTTTGGTGCGCACAATCGATGCGCTGCTGGTCAGCGGGCAATCCGTTGTCGCTGGCGTTGCGCTGGGCACCGTGCAATACACCCGATTCACAGTTGACGAGGTGGTTGTGCCACCGATCGTGCGCTCCAGCAGAACCGACAACAACGTTGAAAGCGATCCCCTGGTGTCGGCATTGGTGAGATCACGCCGCGAGCCCAGAATCAGGCCATACCCGGAGGCCACGCCGCAGTCGGTGCGTTCGTCGTTTCCCCAGAGCTCGGCATCGCCTGAGGCACTGAATCCACCAAACGACGATCCACAGCATTTCGGGATCACAGCGAAAGTCTTGCGCAGGTGGTACAGGCTCTCCTCACCATCGGCATCCACGGCCCGCCCGGTGACATCCAGCGTGATCCGGCCACTCACTCCCGGTGTGACGGGTGTGGCCCCATTCCCCAACGTGACCCGGAAGGAGGTGTTTGCATCGCCATCGGCATCCTGTTCCGAGAGGTTGGGATCGGGGAAGCTGCCAACGGCAGGATCGCCATTCACGATGCGCACCAACTTGTAGTGCAACTGACTATTGGTATTGGGAATGGTCACCTCGTTATTGAGCAAGGCACCGCTGTTGAAGCTGCCCTCGCCACTGAGGTCTGGCCCCTGCCCTTCAGCCAGGTCGCAGGCACTTCTGAAATCGTCGTTGGTGCCAATCGTGGTGGTGGTGGCTCCGGTGGCGCCGAGGCCGGGTGCATTCACCAGCAGCCGCCGGTTGCGCGGGCGGTTCAGGTCAGCGATAATCCGCGTCATGCCGATTTCAGCGGCGTTGCGGGCCGTGAGGCCAGCATCGAGCTGCTGGCGGGCCTGGCGGTTGCTGAGGGTGCGGCCTGTGATTGCCAACGCGGCAGACAGGGCTCCCAGCACCACCAGCAGCGCCAGCGCCAAGGAAAAGCCCTGTTCGCCACCCGCCGTGAGCGAACGCCTCTGCCAAGGTTTGATGTCGCGTCCTCCTGCCACCGGTGTCCCCGTTGCAACCCTTCTTCATCCACAGTATCGGCAGATATCCGGCGGTTGACAACGGAAAAACTGCTTAGGCTGAACGCCTCTGGGGTGCAGGCCGGGCAGGGGTGCCAGGGGCCGAAGATCGCGCTGGCGGCTGAGGCCACAACCCAGGCTGTAGCTGGCCATCGGCAGGGCGCGCAGCAGGGTGCCCGCTCATGCGCCCCGCCAGCGGTTCGCTCACGATGTGCCGTTCGATCCCATCGCTCGTCAACAACGCGGCCCGCTGGCGCTCATCCACAGTCTGCACGACCAGGAAAATCCCGTTTTACGCATTTCACTGACTGTCGCTTAAGATTCAACGAGATTTGGTTCGTTGAAGAGATCCGCAGTTCACCCGTTCGCCCATGCTACGGATCATCTCAGTCCAGCCCTTTGCGGCACATCAAGCCTCTGCTGGTGTTATTTGCAGGCTCCCTTCTAGCCTCTTGCACTGCTGAAGGGCCCGTCGACAAGGTCCTCTTGATGGTGGATTGCAAGTTTCAAGCCAACAAGCACGTGCACATGCATGTGGCAGAAGATCCTGGCACCGTGGGGTTGATCACCCGCTACTCCCCGAGTGAGCCCAGTGCCCACCTGGAGGATCTGCGCAAGGGGGTTGAGAGCAAAGGCCGGCTGATCAGCGCCGATGGGTACCGCCTGGTGGTGGACATGTACCTCCTCAACGATCGCCTCGGCGAAAATCCCGGTGAGAGCGTGCGCATCTGGATTGACGATGACGGCCGATCCCGCATCGAAGCCAGGGCCCCCCGTGGCGGCGTGCGCACGATCGATACGGGGGTCTGCATCCTCCCCGATGCGTAGGGGTGATCAGCCTGGTGCTGTCAGTGGCCAATCCCCGTTCGCGGCTGAGGCCGTAACCCAGGCTGTAGCGGGTCATCGTCAGGGTGTCCGGTCACCACCACATTGATCGGATCGCTGTCGATCACGCGCCGCACGAAACCCTTCCAGCCCGGGCGCCACTGCCGAGCCAGGCCATCGCGCAACCGTTGCCAGAGCAGGCAGGTCTGGCCGCTGCGTGTTGTTCATCGCTAGACATCTCTTCTGTGTCCAACTTTCACGACGTCGACGACTCTGTCTTGATGGCCTACGGTATAGATCACTCGATAGTCGACTTGCCGCAGGCGATAGACGGCTGATCTACCGGCAAGCTTTTCAGATGCTTGAGGATGCTGATCAGAAGCCAGGCATTTAATCTTCTCGATCAGCTTATTTAATGTCTGCTTGCTCGAGACTGCTTGCAGCTCTTTGGCGGCGGAATTCTTGATGGTGACTTTATAGCCGCCCACTGTCTCTCAGGGCTCCAATGAAATCCTCAAAATCCATGCTCTCCTCCGTTTGTCGGATCTCTGCATCCCGTAAGTCAGCCGCGGCACGTTCACCCCGCCCAGATCTCCTCCAGGTTGAGGAAGAGGCCGGGGAACTCAGCGCCCCCCTCCAGCGTGGCGGCCTGCTCCAGGCGCCGGGGCTCTTCCTGGTTGGCTTCCTGGTTGCGGGCCTCCTGGTGTGCGGGGCCCCACACCTCCACGGCGCGCTCGTGGGGCAGCAGCAGCCAGCCGAGGCGGGCGCCATTGGCCTGATAGGCGGCCATCTTGTGGCGCAGGGCCGAGACACCCCGCGGGCCCTCGTCGCTGGGGCTGGCCAGTTCCACCACCAGGTCGGGGCAGAGGGGCGCAAAGCTGCGGCGCTCTGCCGGGCTGAGGGCATGCCAGCGTTCCAGCCGCAGCAGCGAGGCGTCGGGGCTGCGCACCGAGCCGTCGGGCAGGCGGAAGCCGGCGGAGCTCTCGAACACCTTCCAGCCGCCGCTGCTCCGGGCGAAGCGCTCCAGCTGGTAGAGCAGCGCGCTGTTGCGGCTGCTGGTCTCGCTGCTGGCTGGCGTCATGGTGATCAGGCCACCCTCGGCATCCAGCTCCAGCACCGCCTCGCGGTTTTCCGCGCACACCCGCTCGAACTGCTCAGGCGTGAGGCGCAGATCCGGCGGTAGCCGCAACGGCGCCAGTGGCGTGGGTGTGCTGGTCATGGGTTGAGGCCAGCGGATTGGATTCAGCGTAGGGGCGGCGGCGAGCTCGGCATTGATCGCTGACTTGCTGCGCGGCTGGGGGGCCAGCTCGATCGCGGGTTGAGACTCAGGTTCGGACTGCAGTGAGCATGGGGAGGGAAGGCTTTGTGTTGCTGGTGAGTGGTTTCGCCGCACTGGTGGCAACCCTGAGCCCGGCAGCCGGATGCCTCTGTGCCCACCGACCACTGGTTCTACAGCCTGTTCCAGAGCACGCCCGACTTGATTGCGCTGCTGCTGCAGGCGGCCGGGGCGGCTACCAGTCCGTCGCCCCCTCTGGGCCCGGAATCTCCCGGCGATCAGCTCTACCGCTACTGCTTCGCAGAAGCCTGGCGGCTATGAGGCGGTGGAGCTCAAAGCGGTGAACCACCGCCTCGACGGCGTGCTCTGGCCGCAGCGGGGCCCGGCCGGCACCGCGCGCCGTCCGGTGGTGAAGCTGGAGCTGCAGATGCAGCGCGACACCCGCTTCAAGCACCGCTTGGGCGCCCAGACCCTGCGCTTCCTGCAGCTCCACCCCAAGGTGCGGCATCTGCGGGTTGTTGTGGTGGTGCCCCACCGCCGGCTGAACCTGGGCCCGGCCCAATTGCCGCGGGAGCTCCAGCTGGTGCTGGATGAGGTGATCTGGATCAGCCTGGAGGAGCTCGGCCGGCAGGACCAGCTCGACCCGCTGCTCAACTTGCTCACGTTGCCGGTGCGGCGCAAGGCTGAGCTGCAGGAGAACAGCCAGCAGATCCTGAAGCGCCGTCCGGATCTGGCACCAGCCGTTGTTCCTATCTTGATGCAACGGCTCCACACCTTCTCCCTTGAGCAGATCATGGTGTACGTGAACATTCCCACCGACGCACTGCGCCACTCGCGGGCGGCCCAGGAGTTGATCGAGGAAGGCCGACTCGAAGGCCGCCAGGAAGGCCGGCGAGAAGGCCGCCAGCAAGGGGAAGCCCTGGGTGAAGTGAAGGCCACCCTCCGCCTGCTCAATCACCGCTGCGGCCCCCTCAGCCCCGCCACCACCACCCGCATCCAGGCTCTGCCGCTGGAGCAGCTGGAGGCCCTGGGGCTGGCCCTGCTGGATTTCAGCGGCGCCGACGATCTGACGGCCTGGCTGGCCGTGCACGCCGGCTGAACGCCGGCTCACGTGGGCTGCTCGCTGATCCAGTGATGGGCCACTCCCAGGTGATGCGCCGCCTGGATCAGCGCTTTGTCGGCTGTGACGAGGGTGAGCTGTTCGCGTTGGGCGATGGCCAGATGCAGAGCATCGCCGCTGCGCAGCGCCGGGCTGTTGGTGTCCTGCAACCAGGCCCGGGCCTGCAGGAAATCGCTGGCACGGGGTTCCAGCAGTTGCAGGCGTTCGCGGCGGAAGCATTCGAATTCGGCGTGGATCGCGGCGGCCCGCTCCGCGCTCAGATCACCCCGCCGCACGCACAACGACACCACCCCGGCGACTTCCACCAGCAGCCAGTGGCTGACCAGGATCGCTGCCTCTCCCTGGCGGCGCAGCCACTGCTCGGCGGCGCCATAGCCGCTGTCGGCCAGGAACAGCGACAGCAGCACACAACTGTCCAGATACACCCCCTGCCGGGCGGTCATTCCCGTTCTTCGCGCACCAGGGCCACGGCATCCCCTGCAAACGGGGGTTGGTTGCTGTGAAAAAGCTGCAGCCGATCCGGCCACGACTGCACGCCAGCGTTGGGCGTAGCGGCGTTTTCGCGCACCAGGCGGGCCACGGGTTGGCCGCGGCGGGTGATCACCACCTCATCGCCGCTCTCCACCGCATCCAGCAGAGCAGACAACTGGGCCTTGGCCTGCGCCAAGCCGATGGAGCGCATGGTCAGGTGGTCAGATGGTTGATTGAGTGTAAGAGGGGCTGGCGCAGCTTGGGCTCTGGTTTGCGGTTGTGCGCTTAATCCAGACCAGAACCAGCACTGCGGAGGCGGAGTGCCCCTGCTGTGTTCACTGGCTCGGAGGCCCTGGGGCTGGCCCTGCTTGATTTCAGCGGCGGAGCCGACCTCGCGGCCTGGCTGCCGGAACACGGCGGCTGATCGGCGTTTCTGGGCCCAGCCAGAAGAGTCATCAAGTCAGCTGTTCAGCACCCGCTCACGTGGAGCTGGTGCCCCTCGGAGCAGGCCTTCAACGCTGAGGTCTTCATCAATCGTTGGCCAGTGAATGCCATGGCCACCGCCAGCGACTTGCCAGTGATCACGTTCTTTCTGAGACGCATGGAGAAGCCTGGGGTACCAGGCGAGGGGAGCGGAAATGGATCGTCCGTCTTCAAGGTCTACGGTAAGAATATCCTCTGTTGAACTCACGTTCATCACGCGTGCCCCGTGATTAGCCATGAAACTCCTCCCATGCCTTGAGTAGCATAGCGCTGTTGGTGCTCACAAGGTGTTCGATATCTCTGAGCTCTGCAGCCTTGAATCCCAGGCTCGAAGCTAATGCCACAGGGTGCAGCCACATTTTGCAACTTGCTCGATCACGATCCACATGAACGTGGGGAGGCTCATTGGGCTCGTGGCTGTGAAAATACACTCGGTATGGACCGCTTCGCCGAATAGTTGGCATTGATCTGCCTGATGCGTATTTAGCTTACTCAGTGTTGATAGCGGACGTTATGTGGTTGTTTTAAAAGCCCGTTGCCCGCCACGAACTGCGTCACTCGCGCGCTGTCCAGGAGTTGCTCGCGGAAGGCCAAGCAAGCTGCGAAGTGAAAGCCACCCTCC